>Ga0126338_10001273_pt1 | contig 16074 bp, 3 predicted proteins | sample OrbCmetagenome_2_FD_92529 | JGI IMG/M metagenome (GOLD analysis project Ga0126338, IMG submission 92529) | Coral microbial communities from Petempiche,Puerto Morelos, Mexico - Orbicella C C metagenome | ecosystem: Host-associated > Invertebrates > Cnidaria > Coral | place: Petempiche,Puerto...
CGGGTTGTATCAAAGAACGAATCAAATTGCCTGTTAGAAAATAAGATGGTATCTACATTAATCTGGAGACATGTCAGATTACTGTAGTTTGTTCAGTCAAACAGTTTATGGCTTACTATTTAGCTATCTTACCATGACCGATGTAACATCGCAACCAAAGAAAAAATGTCAAATTAACCAAATTATTACTGTACCATGAATGTTCCTATCTCCGACACTTCACACAAAAAAAATAACTCTTGCACGCCTTGCGTGCCTATGTTCTTCATGTATGTTATTAAATACATTATTTATAGTTCCCTGGAGAAGGTTCTAGAGTCAATTTAAATTGCATAGCATTGTAAAGTGGTCAAATGCTGACACATATATTTTGTCATAAAGCTTTATTTGTGTCTGAAATATGGTACATGTAGCTTATATCAAGTTTCAATTCGCTCAATATTTTCTCAATGTAGTTGTTGAGAGTTTTTGTTTTGTTTGTATTGCATTGTTTTAACGTTGTGTAGGTGTTCCTAGCAATTTGCATTTTTATTCAGGTGTAGAAGTTAATACAGATTTTAAATCAAGTTACATAACATAGTATTGATTGTGTCTTTCAGGTCATGCTGTTTGTTCCTCACTTAGTTTGTACTAGTGGTTGAAGCTTATGAATGCAGGTATTAATAAAACTGCAACATAATTTTATAGTACCTGAACTGCAGTGTCTACATTTCTCCTTGTAACAGCAGTCTAGAGTGTAGATGATTTTAACCAAACTGTATTATTTTGGTTGAAAACGTTTTCATTTACCATAACCTATGCAATAGGAGAACAGTTGCAGACCTTATCTTTTAACTATTTATTAGATAGTATTATTATAGTTCACAAGTAAATAAATGAAACTTGGATCAATTTAAAAGGAAACAAAGTGAAGTATGAACAGCAATGAACTAATATTTGTGGTGAACTAGATGTATAATTGAGAGATACATATAAAAGTTTTTTGTTATTAAGATCGTTTTCACATTTAAATCAAGCTATTTTTTGGATGTTTTACAATGGCTAGTTTTATCTATTAGACACAGCTACAAGGAATTAACTAAAGCAAGTTTAGTCTTCAAAATAAGTACAAGAATTACAGTGGTGTAGCAATGTTGAATAGAATTATTGTGACATTCTAGCATTTCCTTAATGGTCGCAGGTTTGAGAATTGTTTTAATGCCATCTATGGTAGCCTTTCTGTGGTGACCACTTCACTGCTTCAAAAATTTACTTTGGTTGGTTAATAGGTTGACATTTCTGTATAAGAAACATCGAGCTGTGAATCTCCCCTCTCCTCCATTTTTTGTTTACCATCTCAGAAATTAAAATATATTTCTTGGAATGATAATGAGTATTGGATACTATTTGTGGAATCATAATATTGTAGCTTACAGTGTTATCATGGCATGTTGGTTGAATGGAATTTTGATTTGAATATTGAATTGTTCACATGGAATATTGAAGTGAAAAATGAAATTTGAGTTCTAGTGTTATTAAGTTAATGACTTGATTATTTTGTTATTTATTTAATACATGCCTATTCTATTTCCTGCAATTCTATTAATATTGCCTGAATTTTCTGGTTATTCATCATCTGATGGTAGTAAATGCTTAATAAAGTACTGTTAGAGTCATAATAATGACTAACTTACATTTTGACACAGGTCTAGCATTGTTGTTATATTGCGTGTGACTGCTTTACATTCTGTAGGAGTCTGGAAGAAGAAGACATTTTAGTTTGTTTTAGAATGTTTTTCATAAAATGTAAAGGTATGATAAATGTTACATTACATGATTACAAGAAATTGAGTTCTCTATTTACCATAATGCATCTGCTGGTAGCTGTAGCATCTTTGAGCAATTTCAGAGAGGTGTTCACAAGGATAAGGTTTTTTAAGGTCTCCGTATCTAAATTTTCAATCCATTTCCCTGAAAGATAAGTTGAATAAATAATAGCCATTTGGTCTGAAAATATGCTCAGATCTTTGTCGGCAGACGTTGTCTGTTCTGAGAAGCAAACAGTTTTCCAAAAGCATGGCTCGAGGAAAAATGTGAGCCTTGAGGCACAGATAATGTCCAAGGGCAAGTGTTCAAGCACACAGTACTGTGCAAAAGCAATGCAAGTGAAATACGCGAATTTCATTCTTTGTCTTTGCGAATTTTCATCGAAAAATCGTGCAAAAATTTGAGGGAAAATTTAATGCATTTCGAGCGATAATTTACTTAAATAATAGTGGAAATTTCATTGGATTTTCAACACCTCAACGAAAATTCGCGATTAATAACGTTCTTTTGCCACTAAGTACGCAACATTTCGCTATGCACAGAGCCGAAGTTCAACAGTGTGACGAGCAAAGTTTACATGTAATTGATTCAATCGATCATTCATGTAATTTACACAAAATATATTTTAATAACTGTCGAGTAAAGCTTGTTGTAGTTACTTGCCGCTCACTGATTAGGAGGGAATTATAACACGCTATTAACACAATGTTTCTTTCGTCTTGTGCATCTTAAATTCGCTAATTTTGCCAGCTTCAATTCAGCTTTAGACTGAGCAACTCACCTACATGCACAAGCTCTGAGTTCGTTTTGGGAACAAAGCCAACAAACTGAAGGAAAACACTCTGCCAGCAAATACGTGAAATTTATGAAGTAAAACTTGGCAGTTGTAATGCTGGCTTTACAGTTCCTCTTTACAAGGAGAATATTCATGTTGTCACTCGAATTTTTCTAGTGCAGTTGCAAGTGATAATTAGAGCAGATGTTTACCAGTATTTAAAAATTTGCAAAGAATTTTCGAGAAGAGCAAATTAATGTTCGAAAAATCACACGCATTGAAACGATAGAAGTTGCAAAATTGCGGTGAAAAATCAACGAAATATGATTTCGAACGAAATTACCTCGTAAAGCCACAAATAGCCAGGAATTTTGTCGAAAATTAATTGCATTACTTTTGCACAGTACTGTATTTTTGCACCAAATGGATCAAGTCTTCCTTCAAATATTTTTCGTAGCACGTGTAATTTTGAAAATTGGGGAATATCACTCAGATATTCTTTAGAGAGTGAAATTTTGATAAGTAACTTAACTTACTGTGAGATTTTTATGTGCGAGGAGTGGAGAATAGTGAGAATTGTTGCAGTACTGTATTTACCATCTCTTTTGGACTGCATTTCCAGTGTTTTTGCAGAAGTTCGATGATCTGTTAGTTATGAATTGTAGGTATACAATAAGTTGTAGAACATCTTTATACATCTGTTATAACATCAAACAACGAGTTGTTTAAATATAATGTTTAAGATTTATACACAATACGAACATGATAAAAACAAAAAGACAACAAATTTTGGTGGACTGGCGATTATTTGAAAGTTACAGGATGAAGCTCTGACTTGGGTTGTTTGAAAAGTGGATAAGGCTATCCACCAGATAAATCACTATTTAGCGCATACTGTGGTTTATTTTGTTAACACTTACCCACCAGATAGTGATTTATCCGGTAGATAAGTGTTATCCAGTCTTTGAACAAGTACAGCGTAGGCCTAGGGGATTATAACAGAAAATTAGTATGAATACTTTCAGGTTTCTTATTTTATGTTTAATGAACATCTTTGAACCAAAGCCGTGAGAACATTTAAATGGCGTAATACTGTATTAACCAGATGGGATGTTCTTGTACTTGTTGATGTGCTTGTAGGTCTTGCCAGTCTGGACTTTTTTTATTTCTGTCGATAGTCTGTAAACAGAAGGTCAGTGTGGCTGTGAAAAGGAGAAAGTCACTCCACAAAAGCTTACCTACTTTTCTGTTTCCACTTGTAACAAGTAAACATTGGCCTTTTCCACTCATTCCAGTATGAGCTTCTATAATGCCAGCTATTCTGAATAAATTCATCTCGAAAGAAGCCCAAAATTTAACTTCGGACGTCACTATTTTAAAACTGCACTTAGCAGCCAGGCTGTGTTTGTGACGTTATTCCGTCTAATTCAAAATTGGTGGGAAATACAAAAATCTGCAGATGACTATGCGCTCCTTCATAAGGTCAGCAAAATGTATTTTTTTCCAACCAATTATCCACTTCACTCTCTGCACTGCCATCATTTACGGGGTTTTTGAGCATATTTGGCTCGAAATAGTATGGCTAAAGGGCATGCAGCCATAACCAAGAGCGGTAGTTGTTGGAAGCTGTGGACAAAATTCCTTAGATGGAATGACACCACAAAAATGCAGTCTGGTTGCTGAGTGCTGTTTAAATTGGTGGCAATGATGTCGAATTTTGGGCTCCTTTAGAGATTAATTTCATAAGGTAAACCTGTACTTTAGAGGCTGAAACTTCGGTGAGTAGCTTAACTTAGTGTGAGGTTTTTACCTGCGTTGACCAAAAAAAGTTCGTTTTTTGGAATTCTGCACTTAATATTTGAATAATGAACCTTATAAAGGTAAAGGTCTAATGTAAGACAAGTGACCACCTGGGGAATTCATAAAAAAAAGTGGTGTTGTTGTATTAAATTGTGATATCTCTTTTAAAAACTCCATGTCTATATTTGTAAGTGTTGTAGACGTTTTTGCAGAGATGTTCTTGTTTGATGATCTGTTAGATATAAGTTACATGTATATAGTAAGGTGTAGAACGTCTTTATACATCTGTTACATCATTAAACAATAAGTTGTTTAAATACAATGTTTAAGATTTATATTCACAATACCAACAAGACAAACAAGAAGACAACAAATTTTGGTAGACTGGCCATCATCTGAAGACTATATAACTGTTATTTCAAAGTTACAGGATGAAGCATCAGAGGATTATAGTAAAGAGTTAAGTGTGAATCTTTTCAGGTTTCATATTTAATGTCATGGTTAACAAATACCTTTAAACCAAAAAACTACATTTAGATAACATAACAATTTGTATTTACCCTGAACAGATGATTTTCCTGCTCTGCGTTTATGATTTTGCCGATAGCCCGTGAACAGAAGTTCAGTCAGTTAAGATCAGATTAACGCATGCAGCGCAAATTACTTGTAACTTGACAAGTAGTCTTACATCAAATATCTCATCAGAGTAAATCATTTGTGTTTTTAAGTTCTTTGCATGGTCTAAATGTGTTCATTAAATATGAAATACATTGAAGTCTTCAAGATGCACAGTCTAATCCTCTCTATTCTCCAGTCCTCAGCCATCAATGTCATTTTTCTAAGCGATAAGGTAGCAGCTTTATATAGTCACAACATTACCACGTTTTTGAATTCCCCAAATGGTCACTTACATTCGAACTTTAACTCTATAATTAAGTTTTTATTATAAAAATATCAAGGGCAGAATTAGTTTTAACACCAACACTGTCGATAACCTCTAAGGGAAATCAAGAGAGTTTCATTAGTTACTGGGGTTCAAGTTACTGAGAGATGCGATTTATACAACTGACCAGCAGAAATCAAAAGAAAATTAAACCGTATTATCAGGAAAACTGATCAACTAAACATTGTTGATTCGAGGTTAAATGTTGTGAGAAATAGTCAAAGCAGAATGATACTTTGCTGAAATTGAGCCAATGAGAAATCGAAGCTAAGCTGCAAACATTTTTTGGTAGAGCTTAATGCTTTGCAGTCAATCCATCTCTGGAGAAGACATGATTGATCATTAAAGTTATGTATTTAACGTAAGTACTACTTAAGTTGTGTGCACAACTGCGATGTACAACTGCGATGATCAATCATGTTTTCACATCTTTCTCCACAGATCAATGTATATTGTTAAGAAGTCAGTTCCGAACAGTGGCGTGATGCGCGAATAGCACGCATGCATGGAAATATTTTGAATTTAAGTTACACGTATGTTTATTGCGCATACGAATTTAAGTTGTACGTACATTTATCTTGAGAGTTTTGAGTGAGCAGTTGTTGCGCTTTTTAGAAAGTTTTGTGCTGTTTAGTGTTTACCATTTTGCCGATCTGGAAGTGTTTTGGCCGATTACCGCTGAGTTTACCGCTCATGAACATATATGACCTTTGATATATTCACTTGCAGTCCATCTCTGTTGTAATTCTGAAGAGCTTTGAGTGATTCGGGACTTTCATAAAATGGGTTCAAGTTATCAAGGTCTCTGTTTTGAATTGTTTAGAAAATGACCTTAAAGGAAAAGAAATCACTTTAAGTTAACTTGTAAGAGGTTCAAGTTAATGAGGGTTGAAATTAGCCGAAGAAAAATAATTGGTGTTTCCTCTCTTTAGAAATGCTTAAGTGGTATACAGTACCTTTATTGTCATCCTCATTTACAAGTGAGTCTAAGGAATAAATCAGATTTCATTGCTCATACAATGTTATATATTGTTACTTCTTACGTAATTCATTTGACATGTGATATGTACTTGGTGAGTGTTCCTACTTATCAGAGCAAAATTTGGACAAAAATAATGTCACATCTCTGTTTTATGTACAGTTAAACCTGATATCTATGAAATTATATGAACTAAAGCCCATTCTCATAATTCTGATCACAGCTGTAATATTCACGTTTCAAAATATATTAAATGTCAGATTTTTGTTCAAACAGCTTTTTAATGTACCATTCATATTTTAATTGTATGTGGTTTTGGAATGTCTAGATTTCAGCTGTTAGAATTTTGTCTATGTCAATGATCAATAAGAAAATTTTGAGAGAGATCTACAATTTTTTAAAGTGGCAAAATATAATTCTAAATTCTGAGGTGTTGTTTATCATATATGGTTCTAAAAGTGTCAGTTTCTAAGGTCAGCTAATAATAAGCACTTCATAACTGGTCCCAATGGAAACAGTGAGTTTTTAGTTTCTCCAAGACCGTCAATGTTTCCTGAGGTGAAGCCGAGGGGAACATTGAGGTCAAGGGCAAACTAAAAACTCAAAAAATAGAACTCACTGTTTCCCTTGGGGCCCGTCATTCAGTGTTTTGCTATACCTTTCAACTCAAAAATGAAAAAAAAAAACTGCAAAGAGATCATTTACCTGACGGCAGCTGGCTCACGTATTTGCCACCATTTTAGGAGCAGTCGACCTGATCATGTATGAGTCAGAAGTTCAAGATGTTGTTTCTCTGGGGAGTCAGTGAATTTTGTTCACCCTAGGGAGTTAGGGAGCTTTGATCTACGACACGAGACACACTCTGCTCCAATCAGAAAACGTATTAGAGTTGGGAGGTATAACAAGGGCATTTATTCAGCGGCTTCTCAAAGGAGACAAAAATAAATAAAGCAGAATGCCAAAACAGCTGGAACAGTGAAACTGTGAAAAAGGAAACTAAATTTCTGAAACGACCATTTTTGTCATTATTTCTTTGCTTTACTTAAAAAGAAAATATGCTTACAACAGGTTACAATGCGTGGCATCTCTTGCTGATATGTTCCCATTAGAGCATCTGTGAGGTAGAAACAGTTAGTGAATTGTTACAATACACTGTATATTAAGGCTAATCAATGAGTATGCTAATTAAAATTGCACATGCAAGAAAAAGGTAAAGAATCCGATCCCACCGACGCGTCGACAAACACGTCGACCGACGCGTTGGTCGGCTCACCACCGACACACTACCGACGCTTCGGTCGACACACTATCGATGCGTCGGCCGACACACTACCGACGCGTCGGCCGACACTCCGACGCGTTGGTCGATTTACTTTCTCTTTCTAACCTACTTAACCTAACTACAAATCCATTTGTCGGCAGCTGCAGCAAAAAATCAGCAACTTGGCAAAGCGGCCTACTAAGATCTGAAGGTCCAGTTCGACGCGCTCGAAGACAATTGCCAAGAGAGGGAGGAGCAGCTAGCTCAGGCTCAACAGGACGCCGACGAGATGGCAGACTTGGTCCGGCAAAATGAACAGCGTATCAACGCCTGCAAAGAGCAGTTGAAAGAAAAAGATGACCGCATTAAGGCCGTGGAGCAGAGGCTGTTACTGCTGGCGTTGGAGGATGCCTTCTATTCCTAGAGGGTTCTGTCAACAACAACAACAAAAACGGCCCCTTTAGGAGCCACCAAGTTTGAAAAAGTCAATGACCAACTCAATAAAGTTTAGCTAATAAAGATAAAGTCTCGGCCGATACGTCGGCGGACGTGTTTGCCGAAGTGAGAACTAGGTTCTAATAACACTTGTCGTAATGGGAACTGGGTTCTAAGAGCACGAAAAACAAGATGTCGGTCAAAAGTAAATTTCTTATTTTCGTGTCGTAGTGAAAGTTTGGAAAAGGTACGTTTAGCATTGCAATAGTTCAATAAGGCCCAAATGAGTCACCGACACGCCACCGACGCAGCTTGTACGTTATAAGGTTAAAAAGTGGCCAACGCGTCGACCGACGCATCGGCCAACACGTCAGCCGACGCGTCGGTGGGATCGGATTCTTTACCTTTACCCAAGAAGCAACTAGAATCAGTTTTCTGAAGCTCGAATAGGGATGGAAATGTTTGTAGAGTTCTTTGATTCTACTTACACGTAAATGTTGAAAAATGTTTAAATGTTGCTTTTTATAGTGGTCAATACCCTTAGTTACACCTAGGTAGTTCACAGGGAGAGTTTCACAGCTCAGCACATGTGTAGTTGCATTTGCCTGTTTGATACCATCATCTTTAAATGTGAAACATTATTCTTGTTACTCTTAATTGTTGGAAATTCAAGTCCCTAAAAATTTTGTGGTCAGTCACAAAACAATTCTTTTCACAAGTTTTGTTCTAACATTAAGTATAGTATGTTTTTGTATCAACCTAATGTATTTATGAAATCATACAACATAACTATGAGTAAGGAGAATGCCAGCTCTTATGTAGCTAAATTATGGCTACAGGAAGGCTAGCTGGGAATATATAACTGGTGCTCAAATTTTACGTAAACTGTCAATAGATTTTCACAGCGAATCTCAAGTTAAGAATTGAATAAGAAATGTATTATTTGACCCAATAATTATGTTTGGATCAAATTTCAGAATGATCCACTTGTATCTGATTGGTTTATAAACAATTGAATTGAGCGGCTAGTCATCATAGCTTACAGATGTTCTTATTTATGATATATCTATCTAAATACTGCAATCTAATTGGTTGTGGGAGCAGGTGGAATTTTTCCATTCAGTCTGCTGAGAACAGGCAGAATCGTTGTCTAATGATCTATTTTTGTAAATAAATTAGCATTTTTGAATTATTTGTTTGTTTTTTCCCACTTTCAATCTAAGTTTATATTTGTTCACTTTTAAATGGCAAAAAAAGTAACTGTAAGTAAATTAAATTAAGTGTTTTAAAGTTGAGAGAGTTTGTTTGGTTTGTAGCTTGGTATTGTAATGACTCTAATAAACTGATATCTCTCCCACTGAACAATTTTAAGAAAAATAAGTCAATTTCATTTGAATTTAATTCTTTGATCCTGATTATATTTTGAAAAATGTCTGTGGAATACACTTAAAAGTCAATCCAGTCGTGTCTTATTTCATGGGGTTATTTGCGACCCATGAGAAAAAAAATTTCCCTCAAATTTGCATTACTTCCTTTTTACTCCAAATTTGATATAAAGGAAGTTGAGATAATAGCGAGCTCCTGTGAACCGAAGACGCGTGAGTGGAGCCCCATAGCGTAGAAAATTTGGTAACTCAATCGAAAAAACTTTGGTTGTCACGTGATTTTTTGCACGTATGTACATATGTGCGTCCGTCCATATGCCAAACTCCATAGCTTGAAAAATAAAAGTAGCCGGTGCCATTACCAGGTACATCTTAGATATTGGACATCCATGTTATGATTAATTGTCAAAACAAGGTATCCACTGACCAGCATCGCGTAACATATTGTGAGCTCGGGTTAAGTTACTACTACCGGAGGGTTGAGCTCCTAAAACTAAATTGGATATTAACTTGGAAATCAAAGCGAACAGTTTCCTTCAGGGGAGGGGTTAGGGGATTAGGGTGCTAGGGTAATAGGCTGTTAAGGTATTAGGGACTTAGGGTCTTAAAGTATTAGGGTATTAGAGTGTTAAGATATTAGGCTGTTAGGGTATTAGGGTAATAGGGTATTGGGTTATTAAGGTATTAGGGTATTGAGGCACTAAGGTATTAGGGCAATACAGTATTGGAGTATTGGGGTATTAGGGTATAAGGTTATAATAGTATTAAGATATTAGGGTATTAGGGTATAAGGGTGTTAGGGTGTTACGGTATTAGGGTTTTAGGGCACTCGGGTGTTAGGGCATTTAGGTGTTAGGGTAATAGGGCATTGGGCTACTAGGGCTATTAGGGCATTGGGCTATTAGGGCAATACGGTATTGGAGTATTAGGGTATTAGGGTATCAGGGTATAATAGTATTAAGATATTAGGATATTAGGGTATAAGGCTATTAGGGTGTTACGGTGTTAGGGCGTTAGGGTGTTAGGATAATAGACTATTAGGTTATTAGGGTATAGATGTATTGGGATATTAGGGTATAACAGTAATTCATAAAACCAATTGAAAGCTTGATCCGACGGCTGAAAAGGGTGAATTTAATGCCCAATATTTCGGTTAGACAGGACTAACCTTCTTCAGGGGTTACACTGAAGCTAGGTAGATATGGATAAAACGGTTACAAAATTGTAAATGATACTTAAGGTGACATGATTGGTTGACAAAAATAGAGAAAAATGAAACGTGTATTGAAGTGGATACGAGAGAGTAAGTCCCCAATACGCTAATACACTAATCAGGACTCGAGATTAACGGTAGCCAACTAGCCACAGACCAGTAAAAATTCCATTTTTTGCCAGTGGTTTTTACGCTTCACCAGCCATTTTGGCTAGTGAAAATTTGTGAGCACTGGAGGCCCAGAGGAAACCAATTAAAAGTTAATTTCAAACTTTTCACGAAACAAAATTGAGTCAAAGCGTGCAGAATTTAAAACGTCGGCTGTAATAAATATCATATTTAATTGAATGGCCCAAACAAGACCTTTGAATTACTAAAATGCAAAAGAATGATTGACTTTTTTGTTTTTTTGCCCTAGTTAAAAGCGACGAACGACAAACGAACTGCTTGCCGCTAATGATTAGTCGTGCATGAAATCATGCGGAACTCTAGGGATTATGTTTCATGCGCGCAGCATCTGCAGGTCACATACGCTTTCAAAAAGTTAAAAAATACGCAGTTGCTCGAAAATCTGAATGATGCCTATATAATATCGATTTCTATGTTTGCAACTCGTATATAAAGTTAAGATGGAACGAATTATTGTGTTCAGGAGAAATCGTGAATCGGCATTTTGACGGCAGTTCTGTAAGAATCACGGGCGCGAAAACTTTGTACTTGTCAGTTGTTCATTCAAAGCATAATGCAAGCTACAAAGACTAGCATTTACTTGCCTTGATGCCATGTTAAATTTATGCCAGTGTCTTTCTAAGTATTATGAACTTCATTGACCGAGAAGAATGGAACCTTTGTTTTTGATTTAAAAAAGCATGATTAGTGAAGTCTATTTTATTATAAAACTTTTAAATGTAAAGCATACTAACTTATTTCTAAAAACCTGATAAGTTGAATTTATTGCACGTCAGTAGTATGGTGGCCAGTTCAATAAAAAGGCACTGAAACTGATTTACAGGATGAAAATAAAAGAACTGAGAACTTGGATTCACAAGTCTGGGAGAATTTTTTGTTCACGTTACAGTAACAAATGTCTGCGTCTGGCTAGTGAAAAATTTGTTTTGGCTGGTGAATCAAACCTGTCACTAACCACTGGGCTAGCGAGCTGAAAAGTTAGTCCCGAACCCTGCTAATACCCCAATAACCCAATACCCCAATACCTTAATAACCCAATACCCTAATGCACTTATATTCTAATACCCTAATACCCTAAAAACTCAATACCCCAGTACCCCAATACCCTGACACCTGAATACCCCAATACCCTAATTCCCGAATACCATAATACCCCAATACCCAAACACCCTAATACCATAATACCCTAATTCCCTAATGCCCTAATAACGTGATACCCTGATACTTCAATACCCTAATACCCCAATACCCTGATACCCTAATACCATAACACCATAATTCCGTGATACCCTAATACCCTAATGCTCTAATAACGTAATAACCTGATACCCCAATACCCCAATACCCTAATACTCCAATACCATAATACCATAATTCCACAATACCCTCATACCCTAATAACGTAATACCCTGATACTCCAATACCCTAACACCCTAATACCCAAACACACCAATACCCTAATGCCCTAACCCTAATAATATTCTAACACCCTGACCTTGCATACGGCTGGTGCGCCTGAAATTTGAATTAACCAATCAGTATTAAGCAGGCGGGAAAAACTCTACTGTCCTAAATTCAATGTATGTTAACAAGAAAAGCATTGAAGTCGGGCAATTTTTCTCACTGGAGACGGCATCAAATGTTCACGAAAAAGAATTTTGAATTCCAAAAACCATATCAAACTACAAAAAGTGAAAATTGTCGCCATGTAGTTGTGTTATTCTGAGAAAATATGTTTGACTGGATTTATGAAAACCGTGTTAAGGCTTTGCGCGAACCAAAATAGCGGACATGGTTTTGGAAAATCGGCCAGATATATAAAGCTTACCTGCTCATCCATTTTCACCAAACGAAACAACAGCAATTACATATGTGACTAACTTAAAACCGAGGTTCACTATGAAGACCTATGAATTTGGAAGTCGGAAGTCGGAAGTCCTTCCTCGGCTTTCGTACTATTCTTGTCCATTCTACAGCAAACTTCTTGTTTTAGCAAACTATCGGTAACCTGTCGGTAGACTGTCGGTAGCTTGTCGGTAACCTGTCGGCCGACAGCTTACCGACAGTCGGTTTCGGGAGCTATATCTTCACAATGGACTACTGTAAAAGGTATAAGGGGCATTAATGTTAGTTTTCCTGGGTGGCTGAGTTTCGAGATAACACATTCAGATTACTCAGTCAACTGTCTACATGGTTTGAGGTTTTGCAAAACTGAATTACTCACCATATCAATCATGTCTTCATATCTTTCCCCGCAGTTCAAATGTATGATCTTTTATATATTCACTTGCATTAATTAAAATATTGTTACAAGTCTTTAACAGCAATCGTAGGGTTGGTTTGGGATATATCCGTAGGTTAAAGCCTACTGGCAAAACGTAACGGTAAGAGAGTACACGAGGAGATGTAGCACTGTTGAAAACATTCATAAAGTTATTGGTGATCCTCGTGTGAGTCAATTATAAAGAAAGTACGGCTTCTTGTCTGATCAGCAAAGCATGTATAATCGGATTCTCATTTTCATTCCTATTTTCCCGTTTTTTATTTTCCTGGGCGATATCAGTGATTTTTTTCTTTCTTTGTTACCTTTCGAGAAAAAAATTGTCCAACGAAGGGTCATAATACCACAAAGACGGCACCGCGTCTCGTCCGCTCAACAACGTTAAGCCCTGTCATGGCTCTGTTCGGCGGGGTTCATGCTTGGATGGGTTACCAAATACGAATACCCTGTGTTATAATAACTTTTTTCTTTTTTTTTTCTTTCCTTTCCGAGGCGATATTAGTGACTGCTGAACTCCCAGCCTTGTGTTATGTCTTTTTTTCCTATTTATGAACTATTTTGTTTAAATCATTTCGTCATGTCTGTATTCATATTTGAAGCATTTATTTACAATACTGTATAAATAATAGCAAAACGCTTCGTTCGAATTCTCCTCAATTCTCTTGTCTGTTGATCGTCCAAAACTTTTAATCACGGCTTGAATCATAATTCGGAAATTCATACAGCTCATCAATTTTGTGATTTTCAATAGCTCTTCAGTTTATCGAGTACGATTAAACCTGTATAAGCGGACACCTCCGGGAAATGAGCTATTTATATAATTAGCTTCTATGTATAAAAATAGGTCCGCAGTGCGTACATGTGTGGCTTACGCGTTATACTTTTAATTAGGATAAACTGAATTATCATGAAAAAAAATGAAAGACACTACTAAGATTTTCAACGCGAAAGGTCAGTGATCGATAGTCGAAGGTGAAAATATGAGGTATTTTAGAGAATAGGGTGCTATTACAGAGAATCACAAAGTGTGCTCGTGTGGGGCTTCCAGCTATTTAGCTTTATCGTACTCAAGGTTACGATATGGTAAATGAGATGCTGCTGTATTGCAAATGTATTTGCTAATTTGCGAGTAATTGAAACTTATTGCTTCAGCTTATAACTAAAAAGATTCTTAGGCCTTGAAAAATTATCCCAAACCAAACTTAAACAAAAAACAAGAAATATGAATTTTGCTTAAGTGTTTAGCACACTATTTGTGAAAGTTAGCAAAATACACTCATTGTATTATTTCCTGCTGCAAAGCAAGCCCTTTAAAATGTGGGCAATCGGTTAATTGGGGAGCATTTGTCATTTTTTGAGCTAGCTGATGAGATGAGATATTTGTTACTGGAGTGTAGGTATCTTTCAATCAATCAATCAATCAATCAATCAGTCAGTCAGTCAGTCAGTCAGTCAGGCAATCATTCAATCAGTAATATTTTAGCTTTATTTATGCCACAAAGTACAAGCTCACACCATATCAAAGCATAACCACAATAGCTCTAAATTGAGTGGATTCCCAAGAAAGCCTACATCTCTTTATAAAGCCCGCAAATAATTAATGGTTATTCCATGAGTGCAGGTTGGATATGAGACGATGGATAGCCAACGAGGCATGTAGCATTGAGTTGACTATAATCATTTCATATCCAACAAGCGCGAGTGCAGCAATCGTTTTTATTATACACTGTAGTCACCATCTGTCTCCTCATTAGCTAAAAGCCTTCAGTTAATTCTTGGAAACAGCGCAACCTACAGATCATTCACTAATCTGCTAGCGGATTAGTGAATAGTCCATAGGTTGCGTGTGCAATGCATGATTTCCAAGAACAGTGTCAAGTTCACGTCAAAAATAAACTTTGTTCGTTGCGATAATGCGTTTGTCGTTAATTATGAGATTCGGTTTTTGTGATGTCAAAAATAATCAAGGTCTCGGTTAGTGTTATTAGCCTCAGCCTTCGGCTTTGGCTGAAAACACTTGCCTTGACCTTGATTATTCCGGATATCACAAAAACCTCATCCAACAATTGTTTATAATAATTAAATTATACATATAACCTTACCATATATGTAGAGCATGGCATAATTCCTGAATGATATTCTTGTATAACGGCTAACAAGCCAATGAAAACTCAAATTGTATTATGCAATGAGCCAGTTTTAAACAAAACTGATTGTATATATGGCTTAACAAATTTAAATAAGACAAATCCATACATCAGGTTAATGTATGGTCAACAATGTTAATTAAAAAAAAATAGCAAGAAATCATTGTCTAAATCTCCAAATATAATGAGCTTATTTTTCAAACAATGCGATTATGATCTCTAAGTATAGTAAACAAATGCAAATCAACTCTAATATGGTCATTTATTTCACTTTTGAATATCTAATTTAGACAAAGAGAAAAGGTCACAGTTCATATTCAAACTGAGGCGAAGAAGCGTACTTACTCAAAAGCGTAAAAATAAGTTCCGCAAATCGACGGCTTTACAGTCAACTGATCGTTGAATGACCTCTTCCATGACTTAGATTTTTAAACAAGTAATTCCACTAATTCCATCCAAATGTAAAGCAAGACATATAACACCCTCTTGTTTCCGAAAGTCTTGAGAAGGCGTCTGTGATTTTTATTGTTTTCAAACTCAAGCGGTACTGTCTATGAATTTGTGGTCATGCGAAGAAGCGTACTTACTCAAAAGAGTAACTAGTGAGGCAATCTCAGATATTGCAGAGCGCAATTGATAGCTCCGGCAAGGTAGTCCCATAAGTACTCACCCCTGCTCGGTTCACTTCCGGTTAATGTCTACCTTGGTAATCTGATAGAGCTTTCCCCCTTTGATTTGTGTATGTTTCAAGGTTGTATTTTCATTCAAGGTCCAAAAATTACGTACAAATTAATTACTACTGGTGTTTTACGTTGATTTTCGTTCATTTTAAATTCAATAATACGTTGAAGCAGCAAAC
>Ga0126338_10001274_pt1 | contig 16073 bp, 5 predicted proteins | sample OrbCmetagenome_2_FD_92529 | JGI IMG/M metagenome (GOLD analysis project Ga0126338, IMG submission 92529) | Coral microbial communities from Petempiche,Puerto Morelos, Mexico - Orbicella C C metagenome | ecosystem: Host-associated > Invertebrates > Cnidaria > Coral | place: Petempiche,Puerto...
ACTTCGCCAAGACGCGGGATTTAGAGCGCAGGTTTAGGAGAAGAATTACCAATAAATAACTGAACAGTACATAATAACGAATTTAACCTCAAAATAACTCTTGAAGAAAGAGAAAAGTATTTGTTCAGGAGGCGCTCGTAAGTTAGTTTTTGTTGAAGACACTTCAGGTCTATTTATATAAATAACACTCAAAAATTCTCTTTTTGTTATGCAGCGAGATTTGTTTAATCTCTTACAACAGCTGTTCTGTAGGTTATCAGGATTCGAAGGAGGGCGTAACATATAAAACTGCGTTTCTATTTCATAAAAGCGAGCATGACTTGGGCTAACTGTCATTGTTTTTTAAGGCTTCCACTTTTCTAAAATCATTTTAGTTCGACTCCTGTGGAACTGACGTGATGTAGTCGACATAAGCCTTGATCGGATATCGAGCCCTGCCTGGGTCAGTGAAATTACTAAACCTGAACCTTCACAAATATTCAGGGGCTTTATACACGTGGAATGAAAGCAGTAGAGAGAGAAATCACAAAAACTATTTCGTTTTGGTAATCTTCTTAATCTCTTCAAGAACATAAAGTGATTTGTACGTCTATTATCCTACCTAATACGACCACTGTCTGACGGTGACAATCAGTAAGCCGCTTATCTTTTTTACGTCAACCTTTGCCAGAAAGTTGTTTAAATACTGATCAAGATTAGAACTAGAGGACTGTGGCTAAGCTTTCAATGAAGCAACTGGAACTATATATGTTTTCCAGCTTTTCCTTATGTAGAAATGAAAACAATGAGGGACAGGAAATAATTGCTTGGCAAGAGCGCAAAACATACTGAGACCCGACTTCAACACCAGCGCAGAGCGTCCTACTGTAAGGAGAAATTAAAGTTTTTCGCAAATACAACAACACAGTTAAGAAAACATAGTAACTCAAGTCTTCTTTTCTATCGCCGCACGACTCAATCGTTGCGAGAAGTAAAACTTGATTCTTCTTCGTGCAACGCTTGTTGCAACGAAAACGTTGCGAAAATGTTCATTTCAAGTGGTAGTTGCACAGCATTGTAAAAACGTTCAGGAAATGTTGCTCCGTTTATCGAATGAGTTAATCGCTTTTTCATACTGTAAATAAAGCATTTTGTGTCCAAACTGAAAAATTTCTAGTCTCATTTGAAAACGTGAGTCAAATTTTGGGCCACCACCGTTGAAGGTGCAATTTTGTTACGAAACACCTTCCAAGAAAAATTGCCCAACGTAACACCAGTGGTAGCCATTGCTTATCAAACCCTTCAGAACATCTGTTGTGTCCAGACTGATATTTAACTGTCACGTGATATGCTCTACTCACCGATCGTCAGGTATGTTGGTACCGATGGAGTTTTCAGTCTTTTCAAGCTTGAAACCATAATCTTTTCTCAGTTCCTAATCAAGTAGGGAGTAAATTTCTATTCAGTGTTTCTATTTTTCTGGTCAGTCTCCGGAACCACTGTTTCTCACTTTTGTCGCTAAAAGCTTTTTCCCTTCAACAAAAAGCGTCAGTATTTGGGTATCGTTAGCACCTCTTGAATCACGCTCTGTTGTTTTCCTTTTGAATTCACTTGGGCGGCTTTGAAAAACAGGAAGGTCCTCGCTAAACTCCTGGCCCGGGAAATTGACGCAAGCTTTCTCTTTTCACTCTAGGACAAAAAAATAGCCATCTGAATCGCAAGCTCGTATTTTGATTTCTAGAAATCTTGTTCGGTTTGCCAACACCGCGCAACTGTTTTCCGTATAGTGGACTCTAGAAGGAAGGTAATCTCGTGTCACTTGTTAACAATGAAAACATTTCATAGGCGACTTGGGAAGAAGTCTAGAAGAAGTTCTCGCAGAGGGAAAGGCATAGAAATGTCCTCTTTTTTCACTAATCTGGATTGTGAAATAAAAATGCTCTCATTCTTCATGTCGCCAAATTAAAATGTTTACGAAATTCGGCTGTGAAATTCTATCTGGCTGAAATAATGGGATTTTCTGTAAACATCACTTGCCGAATGTTTTGTCAGACTTTTTAATCTTAAGTCTGTTCAACTCTTCAAAATTCAGTTTGTATAAGAAATCAAGGATTACTCGTGCCGATCATTTTTAACTTTCCGATAATTTGTTCTTTGATGCTCTGAAGTTCCGCGCGCCGGCCGGACAGCTCCTGATGGCCGCCGCCGGCCGGCCGCCGCATATAATAAACCCGGACCTGCTGAGTGGGATTTTATATACCAAAATCAGACGCTTTGTCGGAACCGTGTTGAAGCCGCTATTTAAGAAATTTAGAAGAAGCGGTGCTTTGAATGAAAGCAAATATTCAAGTCTTAATTTTATTGCACCACATTTTTTTTTTCAGTTTCGCGACTTGCGCTCTTAAAATGCGAAATCAATCTCCTTAGTAGTTTGATGACAATATAAGAACTTGATAAGATTCTTTGTTTTTTCCATAGATCAGTTTTCCATCGACTATGGAAAATTGTCGTAGTCGTAGTTAAGATGAAAAGTAGTGTGGTGGTTTGCTTTTAGTAAGCTGTAAGAATGAAAGATAAATCAGAAAATAATTCGAATGAACAAAGATTGAACAATATTCGTTTAACAACAAATAGAATACCATACAGCTGGGGGAAATATTTCTCGTTTTTTCTTTCCTTGCATTCTCTGGTTTTGAGCATACGATACTAAACTATCTCTGCATTGAGCTGAGTGCATCGAGGCAAAGCCAACTTCCATAAAATTACCACTCTACTGTAATTGGCTACTTTTGACGCCAGCCAATGAAATCACAGCTTTTTCTCATTAAGCTTTGATTAGAACAATCGAATCAATTTCTGTCAGTAGCTCAAAGCAAGAGGCCGTCCCTGCTTCAGTGCTTCAACAGAGCGATCCCGCGACATCTTTGAGTGAAATTTTCGCCACGAAGGCTACGATAAAAACGTTAACTGACCTCATAGCAAGTTCTTTGGCAGAAATGAGTTGAAAAAGTGTTGTTATGGGGAAGAAATATAGCAAACAAGGTAAGGCATAAGCCGCTAAATTCGCCAAGCACGTTCGTCCGATGGCTTAACTCTTCAAGACAAGATGCCGTAATTACATGTTTAATAATACCCCCGTGCGTATTCTCGGCGTGTGGTTTGTTTCTGCACATTTCTAACCTTGATTCTCTTCATTTCTAGCTTGGATTTCAAGAGAGGGACCTGAAGGTAAGCGCAACGCAGTTCTATCGAACTGAAAGCTGTGAAATTATCGTTGTTTATTTTTCGTCCCCTTTGTGTTCACGCCGATTCGATGCTTTTTTTAATACCTTGCTTTATGCTCTTTTAAGGCGACTGTGTGGTGGAGAACGATGCTACAAATCTGACGCTGAATTTGGTAGAAGAACCGAGAGAGAAAAGTTCATGTACGGCCGACTTCACATACAAGGGCTACCCTGTCAATGTAGTGAGTATAATATAATTGCTTCGCCGTTTGTACGGATATGATTGATCGTTCGGCCTCAACCTGCATACGTTAATTTCACCTTTTTGTGAATTCAAAGCATATTATAACAGTTAATATACCATCCTTACTTTCCCATGTTCGAGGAAACTTTTTATTGCGGTGGTTCGTGGCAAACTGGTTGTTGCACGGTGCTCATGGCATTGATAGCTGTCGGTTTCGAGTGAAGTGATAAAACAACAGCCCCACTAGCAAAGGTCAACACCACATCATCGAACGTCCGCCAGCATTCACGATTTGTCATATTTTTTAGTAAATCGCTTTGCGTCTCTTAACCCACTAATTTATTGTTTCAAACTCGATTGGTTGTTTTCAGATGGCTAGGGGCCTCTGTTAAGAGAGACGACAAGTATTGCGTTGTTGCATGACCAACAGAAAGCTCTGCATGTAGACTAAATAAATCGCTATCTATTGCCGCGGTGATTTTTACCTGGGAGCATTCGGCATGTGAAGCTGTGATACAATGATCGAACGTGAGTGGAAGCTTAATACGCGGGCGGTGTACGTATTAAAATTCCAAAAGACCTAATCGAGTGTTTATTACGTCTCGTTTGTGGAAAGAAATGCCGTAACAAAGTAGACGATTTTCCGTCTGTAGCTCAACGTTCGTGATATTGTTTTGCTGAACAGACCTTAAAATAACTCCAAAAAGTCAAACCTATGTGTTCGACCTTGTCAACGGGAGAGCGGCGGGCTAAAGGAGTTTCGATGATGTTTCCTGAAATATAAGAGGGCACTAGAATAACACTTTGTAATGTCTTGTTCACAACATGTTTCCTCTTCTCCCACCTTGGCACGCCATGCTGAACTCGTTGAATCTGCTGTAAAGTTTTTTTTTAAAAAATGTGAAAGAAAGTAAATAATTTCTGTGTGCATAACATGCTTAAGTAAGTGTGCACTTGCTTCATAAACATGAGTTGTTTACATAGGCATGTCACGTCTCGTCTTGCGTCTTTAATTCTGAGGGTAATAAAGTGTTTGACTGCTCAGTGTTTATCGGCTGTTACCTCTCAAATATCGGATATGCTCACTTCTTTATATGAAAGGGCTGTTTGGAATGCAACGATTTTAACGAAATTCATTCAATAATGCAACGTTTCTGTTGTTGTTTTTATTCGAAAATGCTACTTACAAGAAAATAAGGGTACCGGTGTTTGGGACATGGAAGACTGTGGCCACCAAACTGGTGACAGCCTCGATTCTTCTCGCAATATGAACCGTACGTTGAAAGGAAACTGACATTAGAAGTTGGGTTTCGACTTTCATTATCATCTTTTTGGAAAACTGGAACCTACTTCTACTCTCATCTTGTTAGTTTCGTCCTAAGTCGTTGTAATAGGATTAATAGGTGTTCTTGTCTCAAAACAACACGATACTGACAATAACAACGCAGCTATTTCTACTTGCAACTGTCAAGTGTTATGATTTCATATTTGTGCCATCTTAATGCAAAATTGGTGTCTGCTCATTTTAGTAGAAGTCTGAAAAGAAATTGGGTATCTTTCTTCTGTCATGACCATCCCAGATGTAATTGTTTTTAACCACAAGAATTTAAATTAGGCCTAGAAAGTCAAGTAGCCAAGATAGTGTTTCTTACTTTGTGTTAAGCTCTTAGCATATTTCCTGTCTGTGATGTCATTTGTTCTCTCCATGCATGCTTCATCCTGAAATCATCACGACAAGAAGTATGTTGTTGCAAACCTCTAAATTTAAGGTTTGTTCTCAAAGACATAGTAATTTCATATTTGTAGTTACTTTTTCTTGCAAGATGGACGCTATCTATAGTAATGTTTGATTTACCTTATTTACTTTGGGACAATTCAAGCGCAACCTGGTGGATTCCTAATACTTGTCTTGCAGTTGGTTCTTTGTCAGTTTTTGCTGTAACAATTTTGCTTGTTGAGACTACCATTAATGCCTTCACATGTCTTTCTTCTCAAAGCTACAAGATGGGCCTTGTGGATCAGAGAAAGAATTCTGTAAGAAGTATAAATACTATGATTGCCCCATTGAAGGTATGTTTTGTGTTTTAAAACATGTTTTTTGTTGTTGTAATGTGTGGTCGTCACACTGCAGGGTTTACACAGTATATGTAAAATATATTTGAAAAGTGCAACAACAGTCAGTCAGTGGCTGAATGAGTTTGAGCCTGCTTGCTACCATGGTCCACAATGTGTCACCAAATTAATAACTGTGAGATTTTAATCATTCCCAGTGACATAATGAGTGACACTGAGATTTTAGCACAGTAATGATGGTCTGTTTAGTCCTGATGGAATTCTTTAAGTGTGTTACCATCACCCAAGACCTCACATACTGTACTGGACAAATGAACAACAATCAATAAATCATGATCCTCTGGTTAAATGCCTTTCATGTCTTTGAAGATTCTGCTAGGCAGAAGTTTAGTAACAGCTAGCACACAATGGATTTTTTCAAAGATGAATGATATATCATAAAAAACAACAAACATGAAAAGTGAAATTAAAGGGAATCAAAAAAATTTAGAGATTAATGCACTTGTTCCATTTATCCCATCAACTACAAATGAGTGTGTGGTGCACATATAACTAGGAATTCTGAGTTAAATCTTCCCTGAGAAACTGTTCCTATTATTTTTTGTGTGTACTTTAAACTTTAACATAACTTAGCATTAACATTAGCAGTGAAAGTTTCATACAGTTTCCATATTCTCAAGACAAACAATGAATATGAGTTATGATAAATTGGGAGTTTAATTTCTTCCTTTGTTTCTTTTGAAGAACAGATTTATTTTTATAATTAGTAGTGTGGAACTGTCTGGACCCTTCTGAATAGAAGTGATACTCACACCTTGTTTATGTTAAGCATAGACAAGACCAGACAATTGCAAGGTGCTCCTCATTGTCCATTTGTTTTAATTGTTGTGGAATTAGCTCATTTAAGGATAATGTTATGGTTAGGGAATATAAGTTGTTCTCTATCTCTGGCCATGCACCCTGTTTTCATCCAATTCTCAACTTAATATTGTTCTCTTCATCAATTCTAACATGACTTCTTCTGTGTAGTTGTTGAATTACCAGAAGAGCCAGATGGCAAGAAATTTGAGGTTGTCTTTGAACGCGAAGGACAAGTTGAAGCCTCTACACAAACCACAAGGCCTGTCACGGTAATTTCTGATAAACCCTGTTAAACCATTCTGTTGATTATGAAGTAGAAATAATCCATTTTTCTGTAATGTCAAGTGACCACTAATGTGCCCCTGAAGTAAAACTGTCCAAATGGAGTTGTAATCCTTGTTTCCGTTACACGAAGTGGTCGTGCGCTGTGTCACAATGATTTTTTATGTGTCCATAGTTCTCAAGTTTTGTCAGTCCCTTGTTCTGTAGCATGAAGTGATCACTAAATAAATGTGCTTGCCAAATCATATTGAGGAGTTTTATTATTAACCGTGCGGCCATGGGCCGAGCGTGGTTCATGTTCTACCTGGGGTTTATTTTTTGTTTTGTTTTGTCGGTGACCAGACCCAAACTACCTCTCAGCCAAATTTTGAATCATGCAATCTGTGATGTTTATTCGCCAAAAGCTGTTGAAACATTAATACATGGACAATGTTAGGGGTATTGTTTTCTTTGTTGTGTGTAAAATATATTTTCTTTTGGTTTGATACAAATTATGGAGATAGTAACCAATTGTATTCAACACTGTGACAATGTACAGAGCAGGTGTATTCAATGCAAATAGAATTACCATCAATGATTGAATGGAGATCGCGATGTCTGAGAAAAATAATTTACCAGCTTAAATTATGGTGAAAGCCGCCGGTGGTGATCTTGATAATTGAGGGATACCAGTATAATTACAGTACGTCTAAAGACAGGCTTTTGAATCACTCTTATCACAAAATTATTCTTCATTTATTCTGACAATAGAATGTATTGGTGTCAGTATCTATCATACTGATAATGAGAGTTAAGATATTTGATTCTCATGCAAGAGAAAAATATGGTAGAAGCCGTCCCTCGGGTACATGTGTACTGTTAGAAGTACCATCCATTTAGAGCAAAATACAGTTTAAAATAGCTTTGGCACTCAACGAAACACTAATCCCATTCACTTATTGGATAGGGTGGCCACTTCCAGTTCATAAAAAAGTAGGGGTAACCAAATGCTCTGAATGAATTCTTTCAACTTTTTTGAAACAATTGTTGGAGTCCTGAAAATTTTTTCCTGTCAACTCCGCAGTAATTCAGAGATTTACCACATGTTAAGGTGGACGTTTTTCAGTATAATTTTCTACAGATAGCAGCTACTTTTTCAGCTGTGAGCCATTACCAGTTACATGTGTTTTAAGAAACATACTGCTATTCTGGTGTTTCTGGTTGAGTAAATGTCCATTAAACTTGATTTGGTCATGGTAGGGAAATTGTGCATGCATTTTAGTCTTGCACTAATGGCAGCACAGTCAGGGTTGTCAGTGAGATTTGTAGTAGCCAGGAAAATTTGTAAAGTAGCCAGGGAGTGACTACTGAGGGCAAAGTTCCCTCTAGGGGGGTCTGGGGTCAAATCTTGGTCCTAGGAAATGGCATTTCCTTGATTCTGGGCACAAATTTCAATTAGTTCAGTGACTGTAGCTTATGGCTGGATTCCAGATACAAAGTGAATTTATTTCAATAACACAGTGATTTCTCTGTAAAAAACACTTAAAACAGGCTTAAATTTTTTTTTTCGATCATGTATCAGCAACCAGATTAAGTTTACATCAGAAAATTAATTCCATTAATTTGTACACTATAACTGAAAAACTACATGTAAGTTACCCATTTCCCTTAATTAAAAAATCATTTTTTTCAAAAAAGTACCTGGCATATATGACCCATGTAGCTGGTTAATTCTACTGGCTGCTGGCTGTTAGGGTCAACCCTGGCATAGTTAATTTTGCCTGAGTTTAAACCCTAGAATGTGTGTGGCATTAAGTCCCTGTGTTGCATGATTTGCAGAATGCGTGGGCACTGAACACTTAAATTTAATTTCTGTTTTAAATTATGATCTTTTTCTTCCTTTAGGCATTGAGTGAATGTGGTCAGTCAGTGAAATCTGTTGGATCAGACAGACAGGAATGGTCATACACCCTTTATGACTTTGAAGGTCAAGGTCATGTCACTAGAGATGTAAGTGTTTTTTTTTTTGTTTGTTTGTTTGTTTTTTTTTGCAGTTTGTTAACCCATTGTAACAACTCAAATGTCCTGGTCAAATTTAAGTTAGCAGTGTAAGTATATAATCGCCGCTTCTTAACATACCACTCATCTGAAATAGTATGTTTTAGGGGTAGTCCATTTTAGGCTAGTCCATTTGGGTAGTCCATTAGGGTAGTCCATGGACTAGGGGTCAGTGTTTTGTCCATCACCTGTCAAACAATTTTTAATTACTAGTATGAAAAAATGCAAATTTGTGTAACTTGCAATGTTTATGTTTGCACACACTAATTCAGTAATTGACTTTGTATAAATACTGTTGGTTGGCAATAACAAAGTGAAAAGACAACTTTTTTCTGCGAAATTTTGTCTTGTTCACTGACATTTTTATAACTCTTCAATAGCTGTAACTCTTCAGCCACGGTTTTAATTAACCTTTATAAGCCAAATGGGCCGGTAAATTGTGGATCGTGACTTGCAGTGTGGTGGGCTCTACTGGTGACCTGCACTGCAAAATCAAAAAAAATAGTAGCCGCCCTAATCGTACATGTAGCTAGACTCCAAATTGTATTGCTAGATGATACAGTTCTTTAATTTAAAAGTCTTGTCCATTTTTGATAAAATATGAAGCACAAATACCCCAAATATGTTTTCACAGCACTCGAAACCCAGTCAAGTGTCTCTTGAGTGTTTTCAGCAATGTCCTTTGATGACGTCACTATAAGCCTGACCCAGATCCCACTATGCTCTGTCATCAGGCCGCAGAAATTACAACTTAAAACACCAGTAGAAATGTGAGCATTTTATCAATCCAGATAATTTTGTGCTGAAGTAATTGGGAAAACTAGTAGATATTTACATTAACAGAGAAACATTTGGGGGTTAGTTGCACTTTAATCAATAGCTAAGGGTGTTATAATCCTAACTAAATGGGGATGCTCTGTGAATTTTTCGTGGTAAACTGGTGCTAAACTTCGACTTGGACTTGAATTACAGGGCAGGGCTGGAAATTGCAACCAATACAGTCGCATTTGCAACTTAACTTTACTTATTTGCGACTAGAAAAATGAGAATAGTCACAGATTTGCAACTAGGTTTTGCCTTGACTGACACAAATTAAAAGGGCTAGCAGCAATCTCAAAGGAAAAAGAACATTACTTGTGGATGAAAGACACAATTTATTTGAATAGACATAATAAAACAAACCCACGATTCTTTGATCGCCAACTGGATCGCCATGTTTGATTATTCTAAGGCACGCTAAAGTAAACAACTCTCTCTCTCTCTCTCTCTCTCTCTCTCTCTCTCTCTCTCAGTCGAAAACTTCAAAATTGCTACCCCTGTTTGAAATCACCTTGTAATTGCAAACCGTTGAGCAGTGAGTATGTCATGTATGTCTGTGGATTGTGTCTCTCTTCTATTTGATTTTGTGACTAAAAATTTACATTTAGCTACTATTTTTTACCACTTAGTCGCCAAATGGTGACTTGACGATTTTGTTAATTTCAGGCTCTTCAAGGATATGCATAATCCATTTATATCGAAAGGGTAACAGTGTTTTAACAACTTTTGAGAGTAGAAGTTTCATTGTGCTTAGTAGGAGTTGTAAGGGGCCTTGCCACCTAAGGGGTTTGTGGGCCGGGGCATTACCTTGTGTTTGTATTTGTTTAAATTGCTTAAATTTACATCTTGTTTTCACTAATGAAAAAGATTAAATTGGTAATGAGTATACCATTCTGACCACAAATCTCCTTTAGGTGAGCTACACATCTTGGAAAGTTTGTTTTCTGGCTGTAAATCATGGCGATTTGCCAAGCTACACAACTCAGAAAATTTGTTTTTTAACCACAAGTCCTTGGGCCATTTGCTGTCACAAACTACAAAACATTTATTTTTCCTGATGAGGCAGGAACAACAGGTGCTTGTTGTTGAAAATGAGCAGGTCAAAATGGGGTGACCGATGCCATTTTTAAGTTTCTTTATTATTGGCCAAATGAAACAATAGGTAAACAGCAGAAACCCCTAGCGCTAAGTACAAAAAAGGTGCAGATTAAGAAGAACAAATCAAAATAGAGGTTTTAAAGAGGTGCAGGTCAACTGACCAAATGGCAGATTTCATAATTGAATCTAACACATACTTACTGCACGTGTGCAGTCATGATCTAATTTGCCCCTGCTGCCAAATTGGTGTACACAGTCAGCCCAAAAACTTTCGATACAGACTGGATTAGGATTGTGTAAAACGTAATGAAAAAGGTAGAGGCATGGTGGCCTCATAGATCCGACTCCGGAATGAGCAGTCCAGGTTCGAGCCTTGGCCAGGGGATATTTTGCTGTGTTCTTGAGAGAGGCCAGTGTCTTGCCTCTCTCAACCCAGGTGTACAAATGGGCACTGCCGAATTTAATGCTGGGAGTAACCCTGCGATGGACTAGCATCCCATCCAGGGGGAGTAAAACTATTCCTAGTCACTTCATGCTACAGAAACTGGACTTTACAGTCTGCACATCATGAATGCATTAATATCTGGATTGCCTTGAATAATTTCCTAGAACATCCTATTTCCTTTTGGTATTTGACCCCATCTTTGCTAGCCCGTGCTGTTGCTTTTCTGCCATTTGCCTTGTTTTTGAATACGGAATGTGTTTTTATCTAGAGTACTCTCCATTAGAAACCGCCGTCTTTGTTACAATCTGAGCCTGTAAACAATGTTAAATTGACTTATACATGGGAAGCAGAATTAGCAATTAAGTGTTGTTGCACCGAACATCTCATCGAAACTTTTATGTTTCTTTACTCACAAACTCTTTCAGTGACTGTTGACTCTTTTGAGAAACCAGTTTATTTAACATAGAATTTACCCAAGGGTAGGCCCCAAATGGAACAGATGCCGTAGGATGGGACTGCTGGCAGCTAGTTTTGAAAACACTGAATAAATATTAAAGGGGGATAGGTTGGACTCAAAACATGAGGCCATAGCCTCTTTGTAAAAGCTATTATCTAACAGCCATTCTACTGGTTTGCAGGACCTTAAAAACCTTGTCAAGTCAATTTATGAGGTGCTGGGAAAAAGCATGTCTCGACCCAAGAGTGCGCAAAAAGACCCTGTTAAAAAACTCTGTGTGCGACTATCACTCTCAAAGGAGAGGAGTAGAGATGTGACAGATATGGCCAGGCCTGAGTGCTTTCTGACAACTAATAACCTACAAGACCATCCTAAGAAAAGCAAGGCTAAAAGATATGCTGCAGTTGAGAGAGAAGGCTCTATGACTGTGAACCCCCCATCCACAGACTTCCTTAGTCAAGTCAGACCACAAAGCAGCTTGGGTGAACCCACACACCCTGACCATCATGGCAGGAGTGGTGTGCATCACCGCAGATCTTCCTCCTGCAGGAGATGTGAGCAGAGGCAACCCATAGAAAAGGATTGTCTGAAGAATGGAACTAGGAGAGCATTCAGTCCTGTTGACTCAAAGGGAATGTATTACTATCCCAAGAGAATGCAAACTGGACCTGGTGAGTGCAATCCACCATCATCCAACAGTAATGAAATGGCCAAAGTAAAGTATTGGATCAATCAGTGGTCTCATACTTATGACAGGAATGAGGATGGAATCACTGAAGAGCACCAGAGGCATAAACATAAACATCGTCACCGTGTCTGTCAGGCTGACAGTTTTGAAGTGGGCTGTGGTTTGCGTCGCTGTCCTCAGTACCTGGATCTTGCCACAGACCACCTAACATACCCTTATCATACAGGCAGTCAGTCATTTGCATTTGGCAATACCTCACCAAAACCGCAACACCATCACAAACATAGTGAACATACTCACTGTAAGCACAACTGCTGTAGAGACAGTGACATGTATCATCATGATGGACAGCCTGTCATCCATCGCCATGAACACCATCATCATCACAGTCACCATCATTATCATCACTATGTTAGTTAATCAGGCCATGATATAATCACACATTATGTGCTTTTTCTTGATTTTCTAATGTGTACTTCAAAGTGCCTGACCCGTGGTGCTCAAATAGGCAGAGTCCTTAAATTTTTGCCATCAGCTCGCATTAGTTTCCCTCTCTGGTCCACTGAGAAAGCTAGTAAGCTAGGGTTGAAGAAAGCTCATGACATTGTGATACTAGTGTGATTGTTTGAAGAAGCTACATTCATGTATATGTAGTTAAGTTAACATGGTATATTATTGAGCTCTGTCCAGCATCTCTTACCAAAGGTTCTCAAGGAAAGTGTAATGCAGTTGGTCCAAATGTAAAGAAATTATTCATGTATTATTAAAATATGTTTGGTACGCACAAAATTAAAGGCAGGTTGAGTTTAGTCATTTTTTCCTCTGGGTAGATCTGAATCAGTGATTCATGCAACTCTATAATGAACCAAATCAGTATCACACAGCTGTAGCATTGAGATCAGGTTTTAAAAGTTTTAGCACTCTATTCTTATTATCGTGTAATTTATTGTACATCAAGGAGAAACAGTAATAGACTGAGGACAATACTTAAGCATTGCTTTTTTTTTGCCTTTTTTGGAAGTAGCCATTTATGTGGTGAATATTATTGTCGTTTAATTGCCACAAAATGTGTTTCTAGTTAAAATACACAGTATTACCAAAACAGGAAATGTACTTAAGACTTTTCATATTTGAGCAATAGTGAAATGAGGAAAAAAAACATTGTTTATTATATTATTTTTCTCCATCAACTAAATATAAGTTAACTTTATTTTAATAAGTAATATATGGTGTAAACCCATAGCTATTGAAAGTTTCTCTATGTGCTTACAGTGTACTGCAAAAAGTGGAGTGTAAGCTGAGTGTGTTAACAAAGGATCACTCACTTATCATTCATAGTGGAGTGTAAGCTGAGTGTGTTAACACAGGATCACTCGCTTGTCATTCATACTTTAGGTGTCATTAGCAATTTAGCAAATACAATGTTGTAGGTTTTACCAGAAAAACTAAGGAATCTGCTCACTCACTCTGTATAAAACCAGCTATATTTAACAGTCATATTCTAATTATTATACCATCTATGCTAAAATGTATGAGGCAAATGTGTCTATTTTGATATTGGTATCTTGAATGTAGATATACCACATTTTTACAAGTGAAATCAGATACATACTGGCTCTTACTTGAACATTTTACAGGCAGTAGTGATATGACATAGCATAGTTTTGTTTAAAATGGAGATGCACTTTCATGGTGGTTTTCATGCATATATATATATATATACCCAGGAATGCCCTGGGCAGTGATACAGAGAATAAAACTTCAAACACCAGGTATGGTTTGTGCTTATTCTACAACTACCATACTGATAGATTAAATCAGTATTTTGAGAGGTTCGATCCTGTGACTGTGAATCGAGAGGACCGAGTTGAAAGTTCTTGTCTCTACCCAGGACAAGATAAGTACTAAAAGTTGTTGCTGAGACGACCGAACAGAATAGGGCGAGGTGGTACTCTATTCTCTATGTGGCTTCTCGGAGATATATTACTGGAAATAAAGACCATATGGTTAAGTAAATTGAAAATTAGTAATCCCAGGTAGAAGAATATGGTAGCATTGTGTCTGTACGAGGTGTGTGACCTGCCCTCGCTATTACAACAGGAGCACGCCGCGTACGCGTTGCCTGGCTTGTAAAAAATTATGGGGAGATTATTTCTTAATTTTTGGGGCGCCTGTAGATTCACACTGTTACCCGTTTAAAGATATCTTCTAACACAATGGGTGACAGACAACTGGGCTGCGCCTCATTACCTAACATGCCGAGTGTTTTTCAGGCATGCGATGATCGATCTATGATCTCATATATTCACTTGCATGCCGAGTGTGTAATGCATTAGGATAACAACGCAGGTAATCCAGTAAACCATTAATGCTCCCAATTCTAGAGGAAGTAAAGTTATTTGTCTCTTGAATCAACCGATTTTAACTCATCCAAAATTAATGAGGATCTGGCACTCCTCGATGGCTTGTCGCTTTATTCAGCAGTTGTTTTGCGTTCTGATGGCCGAGACGAGTTAACTGTTTAGCTAATTAATTAAGCGTCTTTGTTATTAGTTTTACTATCTCTGAAAGCACCACGGAGCACCACTATATTGTGTGGTCGGAATTTTGTCCACGATGTACCTTCATATAGTCATTCGCGTGATAGTTGAGGAGGGCACAGCTTGAGTCAACCATCCCGCATAGAAATCGAGTGCGAATAATCTGATCGTGTTTATTATATAATCTGCTAATCTTTCAAAACTTATTTAGCAAATTATCTAAATCATCTACACGCACACTTCGAAAACGTAAAGAAGCGGCCGCCATTTTGATAACAACCCCACACTTCTAGGCTACTCGCTATCTACAACATCCTAATTCACCACTAAATTTTCTCCTATTATTTATTGGTTTAAATTAATCACGTGACGTGATAGTCTTAATCGGCGGAGAGACACTGGGCGCTTTCCATTCGACCAAAAATTCCGGTGTGAATTTACGGAAATTTCCATGGGCAAATGGTACAGACTTTTCCAGTTTTGTTCGCTTGGAATTTTTCAATGTCTTCGAGGTTTAAATCGCAAATCTAGAAGCAAACGGAACACTGATATGTCGACATCGTGACTTTTTATAGACCACAACAGCAGCGACCTGATACAAACCACAACGGCAGCGAAAAAGTCGCAAAACAAAGGGTTTAATTAGTCGTAGGATGGTTCTGCACGCGTTATAAATCATTGTACATTTCCTAGCCAACCTACGCAAAACAAACAATTACACCACGGGGGCATTATTTTTATTTATTACATGGCTTTGTCTCACAAGCACTGGGAACTACCACATTCACGAATTTGATTGGCTGAAATCGATATTGAAAACGGTCTAGATTTTCCCATCTAGACCGGCTTCTAGACCGCTAATATTTTGCAGTGAAAATGTTGCAAACTAAAATGCAAAATCATTGATTATTTTCATCTAACAATATTTATTTATGGAAGTGCCAAAAAGCCTGATGAGAAAAAAAAGTAAAGAGGACAAGGAAACTTTGGCAGAATTAAATTCAGGTCATCGCCGTTCGCAAGCAAACTGTCGGTACAAACCATAACAAATTGTTCTTGTTTGCGCTATATAATATACATCTTATGAACCGAGCTTGGTCGGTCTGTATGGGAAAATCTTGGCCTCCGTCGTGTGTACCGACCTCACTGTGTTCGGTCTGTACTCACGACCTCGGTCAAGATTCTCCCATACAGACCTCCTGCTCGGTTAATAAGAGCTAAAAAACGCTTTCTTCACGAATTTAGCTGCAGCTAGTACTTATCGACATATAAGTGGAATGATTCTTAAGTATTTCCATTTAGCTCTTATTAACCGAGACCCAGGGA
>Ga0126338_10001275_pt1 | contig 16055 bp, 10 predicted proteins | sample OrbCmetagenome_2_FD_92529 | JGI IMG/M metagenome (GOLD analysis project Ga0126338, IMG submission 92529) | Coral microbial communities from Petempiche,Puerto Morelos, Mexico - Orbicella C C metagenome | ecosystem: Host-associated > Invertebrates > Cnidaria > Coral | place: Petempiche,Puerto...
ATGAATCCATGACCTTATTACTCAAGTGCAAAATTGCTCCCCCAGTGAGTTATAAAACCACCCGAAGAACCTTGAAGGAGCTCCATGTCATTATGTATCTAATTGAGTACTTTCTAGTAAGATCAAGGCTGTGGTACATCAAAAATTACAAGGAGCAAAGAGGTTGCTAACCATGAAATCCTGGGTGTCCAGCACTTATGCTTATATGAAAAAAGTGAGTTTTTCCAGTCACCTAAATGCAAAAGTGAGTAGCCTGTGTCACCTGGGTGCTTCTAGAGCACAGCCCTGAAGGTGCAATATCATGTTCAAATTGAGGGAAATCTTAGATTAAAGATTGCTAAAGTAGCAAAAAGTAATTAAAATAAAAACAATAATAAAAGAAACTGGACTAAGAAAAGTTGATATCAGCAAAGACTGCAGCAACTTATTGGTAAACTTGAAATATTTGGGCTAATATTTTTAGACTGTGACATCCATGACAGTTACATGTAGCTCCTTCAAGTCATAATCCACAAAATGCCACACATACCTGTCTATAACATAAAAGTTGTCGCCATCATCTCCTTGATCTATAACATGATCTCCAGGTTGCACTTTTCTCTCAAACATAGCATCAAGCACTTCATTTAGTTGTTCCTAGAAATCAATGAATCCATGAGCTTTTGAATCAGCATACAAACTCTCTTAAAACCTGGTGTTTTACTGTCATACTGTCCCTGTAAAAAAAAACAGCCTTCCTCTTTATGATCTGACCTAAGACACAACTGACTCAAAAATAAATATTTTTATAGGGACCACAGTTTGCAGTGAACACACGAACCCATCAAGAAATTCTCATAAAGGTTGCTTTTTTTGGTAAACTTTTTTCTTTTAAAACTTTGGCTTTTGCTACTCCCTCCCCCTTGGAGTTTCCAAATAACCTCCTTGGGATGGAGTATGGTTTTTTTTTGGAACTACCCATTGAATTGCTATAATTGCGATAACTACTGAATATTTCAGATCACACAGCAAGACACTGCAAATATTGGTTTAAGAAAAGCTTTCACAGTCAAAACTTACTGGATCAACATTCTTAAAAAGCAAGATATTCTTGACTGCATCATTTAAACGTTTCCGCTGATCATCAGTTTTGGGGTAGACAACCTGGATTTGAAAGGAAGTAAAATTTAGGGAATTAAAGAATTGAAACAAAAGTGATATTATGGTCTATTATGCCACAGGACTGTCTTAGAGGCTTTACGATTTGCAAAAAAATTTCTCAGGATTAAGTACCAGAGGATGGTGGCTGGAATTCAGGCTAGTCTATAACAACAGTGGCCACTGAATTACTGAAATTCAATAACTGCTAGGATACACAAATTATAATTGAATATTTTAACAGACAATGCATCTAAACACTTTTGTACTTGAATTTTAATGATGACGATAATGGCGTTGATAGCTTTTTACTTTCAAGTTGTCAGTCACACAATATCACAACCAGCATAAGAAACGTATTAACATTTAAAAGCTAATTACAACTAGACGCCACATTCTTTCAATAAATATACTTAAACTATATCAAAAAGTTGCTACGTTTTAATTTCATGACTAACTTGCTGCGGGCGAAGATCTAAAGATATTTTTTCCCCGAAATTGATCTAATCTCTTGCAAATTAAATCACCAGAACCAACAATGGAACAAAAACCCGGCTTAATTTAAGCAAAATAATGTAGATTTCTTTGCATCCAATATACAAACATAACAAGCGTAAACGATAATTGACTAATGCCTTACTGACCGGATTCTCGTCGCCTTCCTCGTCCGAGTCGGGGTTCAGTGGTTCTGCACAAACTGAAAGAGATAAGCCATCAAACAATTTGGCCGGTTATGAAAATTACGTCTTGTGCGAACGAATTCTCTTTCCCTTTTCACTGTTAGTACACTTTCATGAAAGGTCCGAGGGGCGTTTAATCTTCCATTAGGTCATAACGTTTAACGTACGAATTTAAAGCAACATAAAAAATATACGCGAATTAAACGCTCACCAGGTAGCAGAGTTACAATCAAATTTTTCACGCATGAAAAGGACATTAACATGACGAGAAACGAGCAACAAAACTACTTGCACATTTCGTAACTTACCAGACTGGCGCCTTGCATAGCGGTTTTTCGGTGGTTCTGAAATATTCAAAACAAACTGATCAGTTAGAGAAGTACAAGAATCAACCTCTACAGAGTTTTCTTCGCGAGATAAACGTTTTAGCGAGATGGGCTAAATTCAAATCGCACGCCTGCAGTTCTAACTGCAGCAAGCCATACTCTAATCTGAAAGAACAGAAGCTTTAAGTTTAAACAGTAATCTATAGTTAATGAGATACAAAGTTCTAGAAGTCGCAAAAGGTGAAAAGCTATTGAAATATACGCCTGAAGGGTTCTTGAGATCCTTCCGGAGTATCGAGACCTTGCCGATCGCTACCATGTCGTACGGGTGACTTAATTTAGCAGCTTTGAACAGTTCATACCAATTTCTTCGTCGTCGTCTTCATCATCAGAATTACCATCTCCATTTACTTCCTCATTCTGAAAGCTAACGCCTTTCGATTTTCTTTTTGTTCCGTCCTTTGAACGCTTTTCTTTCAATTTGAGTTTCATAAAGTAATTGGCTGCAAAATCGACGATATCGTCAGGTTTCTCTTGCAAAACATGAACCGTGAATTCTTGCAGGAGGTCTGTGAAGCCGGCAGGCAGTTCCAAATCCATATTATCTACTTTGAAGTTCCTAAAATAGTTCACTAACGCCAAATGCAACTGTCTATTTTTGTAGCTTTAACCGATAACTTTCATCTCTAGTATAAGTGATTGAGCTGCCGTTGTTATGAGCAAAATACATCTGCGGAAAGATCCTGGTTACACGGTCACGGCGCCTGCGTGATACTTTGGCGGCAAACGTCATTCAAGACAGTGAAATCACGAAGACAACCAATCACGGCGCTGAATTTCATTAAGCAGCCAATCATTTTGCGTGACTGTCAGTTTGTTTACTTTAGCAGGGTTTCCTTAGCAGTAAACAAGTCGTTTTGAAAAATTAAGGCTACTGTTCAAGTTGTCTGTACTTGCAAATAAAACTGAAAAATATTATGTTATGCTCTAAAAGTTTGTCAATAGAAATAAAAGAAAGTGACCATTAAACTTTGCTGTTATCGAGTGTCCGTTTTCTGTCATTAAGCAAACTGTTTGAACGAATTTTGCGCCCTATATGCGCTGCCCATGAACTAAACGCCTTCCAATTTTAAAACCTCTTTTCGGTGAATAACAATTCTATCGAAATATCGACGGACAGACCGAAAGAAAGTGACTTTTAGTTTCATTGTTTACTTCTTTTGACTTACGCCAGAAAGTGGTTGCTTGGTTACCTATGGTTACAGATGGTGTTGTCGGGATTTTTAATTCACAATACTCTGTACACATGTCATGCAAATCGCAGACTATATGATCTATTGTATATTAAATTACCTTAGAATGTGGATATTCTTTCAGTGAAGATGTAAGATAAGATAAATGACAAATCGCGCTGAACATAAGGCTCCATCTATCTGATCAAATAATGAAAACCGTAGCGACTGAAATGCATGTAAACTGTTCCTTGCATGCGACCGGCTTAATTTATGATTTAAAATAGTTCGAACAGCAAAATAGCCGGTTGTCATAGGAAGGTTTCAAGACGTAAATGACAAAAAAGCAATAATAATTCTAATTTAGACTTCAAAGATTACTTGACAGTAGTTGTCACGGCTGTCTTTTTTGCATGAGTCGTAGATCGGAAAAATCGGACTCAAAATTACCGATCTAAATCAATCGCGAGAAGAAATTGACAACGCGCGGTAAGCAAGATTTCCTTAATGCGACCATATACTACACAATACGAAGCACAATGGCCGCATTTTTTTGCCAAGAAAGTTCAAGAAGTATTTATTCTAAAGTAGCCTTTTTTTCTTTGCCATCAATAAAGACCAACTGTTGGGCGTTGACTAGTGCATTTCATGTTCGGCAATTTGTCATATTACTCTCTCTTATTTCCATACACTTAAGTATTTTAATTCGTACGCTTCAAAGGTGTCGCAGCTCATTTAGATTTTAAATCCAAACTTTCCAGCATAATCTCGCTAAAACTCCAAACCACCCACGTAAAGCAATGAAAATGCCTAGAACCGCACTTGACGAATTGAATGTGCATGTGTTTCATGGTAATAATTATGGTCGCATGATTTCTGATCAAACGTCGACGTTTTCTTTACTAAATTTTTTTTTTTTTTCTTTTTTTGCGCTTTTTTTCACGTCCAAGCAATACCATAGTCGAGACACTGGGCTTATGAAAGACTACCTATAGTCGCAACACCCACTATGTTCTTAAGAAATAATATGTGCTTGCTCTAAAACAACAGAATAAACTGTCGCGTCGAGCCACCCGGTCTAAATTAATGTATCTTCGCTGTTTACCAACTGGCTTCTCCTTGGTTGCATTAGCGCACTAAAAACCATATGGTGAACTCAACAATATTTCTTCAAACCTAAAACTTATAACCAGCTTTAAGTTAAAAACGCGTCAGAAAACAGTTCCTTTTCCTTTTCTTCTTCCTTTTTTTTTTTTTTTTTTGTTTTGCTTTTTCCCTTTAGCGGCAACATTTTATAAAAAAAGTTCCACCCGAGCTTGTAAGCTTACTTTTTCCATTATTAATCAAACCAGAACGCTGCCGAAATTAACAACTTCTTTGCTTAGGCGCACGACCAAATTTGAACTTCTATGTAAGACTGTCTACTTGACAGGTAACAAACTCGATGTTTTTGAAAGCTTTTATCTTATTCTCAATAAAGATATGCGCCTAATCGAGCAATTTCGAGTCGCGTTCGAGAACTCCTCTTTAAGCTTACATTCGGGTCGCCGCCTGAACCATAGGGAAGATTTGATTTGACCAGACCAGAAAATTAAACCGCGCTAAACTTCATAAGCTACAGGTAACCGAACCCACATTACAGTTCGTTCTTCGTTAGTATTAAGGTGTAAGGTAGACTAGAATCCTAGAAGCTGGGTAGATATTAGAACAAGTTTATTTTGCAGTAGAGAGAAAAAAAATAGACCAGTCTACCTGGAGAAGATGTCAGCTCGTCGTTGTAAGGTGTCGGAGGTGGCGGTTGCGAATTTCGATTCTTTTTTCCCCACGGAAAGAACACTTTTTTCATTCGCTTCCAACTGCTACTGTGGGCCATCATTGACAGCAAGCAGAATTAAATAACCAAAGAAATTCCCGCAACGCACCACTCTAATCCTGCGATTTCTTTAGTTGACGAGGGTCGTAACGTTGGCGAAGCGAAATGTCGATTTGCTGTTCCGTCAATATAGCTTGGAAGAGTGCAAATCCATTTTAAATCCCAATCGGCTATTTGCGGTTTGTTCGAGTCCTATTGTTGCCGTTCAGCTGTCTCTATTATCATTAAAATAAATGCATCGCAGACGATTTGTGAATCTAGTTAGATGCGACTGGATACTAATGGCAAGATATGTAGATTATGTAGTCATTTACAATCACGTCACTGACAAGCAAAGTCAAAGAAGCCAAATGGTGCCCAGCTCTCAAGGCCACTGAGAATAAAACTTTTCCTTTTGACTAAAAAAACTTTTTAGATAAACGTTTTCAAAACAGTTTTACAGTCATTTTTTGTTTCTAAAAGTAACCAGAAAAAGTATTATCTTATCGACAAAAAGATATAACAAACAAAAATTTCAAGTGATTTTTGCGGTATGTCTGCTACACGTGCGTGTTAACACTTAGAAGGCAGTTTAAGGCTCTCCGATTGGCTAACAGAATTCAATTGATAAGCTATGTGTCAAGTAATTTGGTATTCAGACTCATATAAACCGTATAAGCGTATTCATGTTCAAGAAATATCGTCTACAAATCTAATTCACAAGTATTAATTTGTAGTTTATTTTTCTTTCGGTGTTTAATTTGGAATGTATTGCCAAAACCTCAGTGACATATTTAATTCTGAAGTATTGTAAAACGAAAACCATTTCCACCACAGCCATCGATTTTGTTCACTGTAAAGCGCTTCTAGGAAGCCATGAAATTATCAGAAAGCGTTTGATAGCCGCTTGGTTTTATATCTGCTCACTGAAACCGTATTCTACCGACCGCCGTGTAAAGAATAGAATAAATATGTTCGATGAGATAACTAACAAGGCACAGCGCTGGTTTTAAGCAGACAAAATTAGCAACCGTGCTAAATATGTATTGTAATTGTTAGCAAGCAGATAGTTTTCTCCTTCCATCCATCCCTTTTATTTCAAATCGTTTAGAATTTTTCAAACGACTCGTTTACTGTTTCAAGGTACGTTTGGCTTTGTTTAGAGTTATTCTAATTCGAGAGAGGGTTCTGTGATTTTTTTGAGTCATATAGGACCAGGTGAATTGTTAAATGTGAATAAAAACTCTGTTTTTACCAGTACTAATTTATTACTTTTAATGTAATAAACGGTTCTATAAATAATTACAGCTGTAACGTGTAATAGCTCTTGCTAAATTATGCATCCCACTCTAGACCAGGTATCCCCCGTCAAGCATACAAAGGCGCCATCTTGCTGTTGGAAAACATGGCCGAGACCTGGCCGAGAGGAGGCTGGCCGGAGAAGAGGTAAGTTTTTTTTTTCGTGACAAAAATGACGTCATACTTTGGAATGTTTGAGTCCGCTGTATTTCCGCGGGCTCAAGAAATTATCGATGTACATTGAGTCTTGGACAAGTCAAAACAGTATATTTTAACGACACTGTGATAGAAAAACATTAAAACAATTAAAGCTGTCGTACAGGAAAAGTAAATTGAACACGAGGCAAAGTTAGCAGCAGTTCCGGAGCGAAGCCTGAAACGTCCGTTTTCGTCAATGAAATCGGAACTTATTGTTAATTAAATTTTCCGGCGCAGATTTTCGTTTCTTTTCCTAAAGGCATGTATAAAGTTTTAAAATACAATAATGGTAAGGAAAACGGAACTGTCGGTGCGAAAGCTGTATCATGTGACTAAGATTGTGGCGCAGTTCTTAGTCATGCATAGGGTCTATCGAGTCACGTAATGGAATAGAATCCTCAAAAAAAAAGCAACAGAAAGAATTATTAAATGTGAAGAAATGTAAAATGAAGGCAATTTGAGTATCGAGAGGTTTCAATTGTTTTTTTCTTTCTGTTAACTTGAGTTTCTATGTGAGTGTGCGGCTGCTAAGTACTCTAATGTACCAAGCAGGGTAAATATCGATCATACTCGAATTATCACTCAGTTTGAATTTGAGTACAGTTAGCAAATCACGCTTATATAAAAGTACAGTTCTAGGTAAAAAAAAAAAACGTGAAATTTGGCTCACATTATAAACGAGGGAGTACAGAATTTGTTTTCCCTTTCTTTTCTGCACCTGAAAAGCTTTTTCCTATCATTAGCGGGAAAATTTATTTTTGAAATAATTTTCGTGAAATAAATTCGATTGTTTTTCTTGAGTGGAGAAATTGTTGTGTGTAAACCTTAGCATTTCTATTTCTTCCCTTACGAGTCTTTTTTGTGTTGATTCAAAATTGTTTTCTTGGTTTTCATTAAAAGATTTTGAAATTAATTCATGTTGTGAAAAGCAATGAGTTCTTAGTCGCCGGCGGTGTCAACTGAAATCCTTATCTTCGAAGATATAAGAGCAAATTGTCAGTTAAATTGAGACCGCAACACCTTTTCAGTCTAAATTACTAGCTTTGCCGCTGGAGTGGCGACGAACGGTCCGCGTTTAAAATGCTTTGTACTCGATCTGTTGTTGTGTGGAATATTTTCCACGTTTGTATCTCTTCTGGTCACAGTTTGGCAAACAAGGCTTGCTGTTTATACATGAGTCACAATGGAAAGGTAAGATAGTTTGATTTTCGTGTGCCCAAATGCCTCCACAAACCTGTTTTAATAAGCGATGATTCTGTATTTGCATAATTGTAGCACAGTTACAAAATCAACCGCGCCACGCGCAAGGATACCCATTAAAAACTTCACTCTTTTGTCTTCGTACGTGGCTCGTGGAAAAGACATTTTGTATCGAGCAAAGTGAGTGTTCTTAGGAAAGTCGCTTTTGGGCCTGTAAAATATCTGAAGTACAGTCTAATATTTTCACATAAAAAGGCTTCAATTGGACGGCAGGTTTTCATTGTAGGCTTATTGAAAGGACAGTTTACAGAACGGAAGTTTGCTCAGTATCAACAAATTGAAATGCGTGCCCAGCTGAACAAAAATCGTTCACTCGACGGACAATCGAAAACGACCGACTTTGAAACTCAACGAGACTTGTAGAGTACGTGAGTATGGGTAGAGCATCAGCTTCATTGGCTGAACAGGAAAAGCTACGACTGAGAGAAAATCCAATTTTGTTCATGTGCAAGACCATGTTTGTCGAACACAGTTATACAGTTTCAAAAGTAAAGAAATCCCTTTTCACTGAAATCAAATGCAAAAAATCCAGCCCATGCACCACTATAAATTATTTGGTTGCAACATCTTGTCTTAAACGAATTGAAAAGATAGCAGTTTAATCAGTAGCCGTTATAAAAATAGACAGAGGCGCCGGTTTGTAGAAAGAAGTCTCATTTTCTCGGCCAATTATAACAAAGCAGACGATTGGCTGACATGAGCTTAGGGTCTGGCTGAACTAGGAAACATTGTTGGGAAAACATTGTTGCATATGCAAATGTTTCCAAGTTTTGGAAACATATGTTGCGGAAAAAAAAAATTTGCTGCTCGGAAACAAGAAAATGTGTTTGCCTCGGGTCAAAAACACTTTTGCTTGCCAGACACAGATTTTGCTTCCGAAACCGTGTTTCCCAGCTTTGCCAGCACGAACGCAATGTTCACTAGTTTCCAGTGCTGCTCATTAAAAATGTTTCCCAGGAATGGCGAGCATACAACAATGGCTGACGGCGAAGCCAAAGTAGAAAAGCCAAACGCAGGTCATAAAAAAGGGAGGGGATAAAAGGAAACGGATTGTAAGAACGAGAAGATAGAATTATACATTACCTTGTGTGAGGACGGAGCCTGTTTGTGGGATGTAGCTCATGAAGAATAGGACAAACAGGAAGTGTCTTACTGTCAAATACAGGTAGATGTACAGATGCCAGAGAAATATGGTATCGCAAAGGACGATTACAAAAGCAAAGCGAAGAGAATATACAAAAATTCTTCCCCAGACTTCTTCGGAAGTTAAGTCAGTTTATTGGTATGTTCAAGCGTGACCCTTTGTTCAGTCCGAAACAGCGTTTCCTTGTTTAGCCAATGGGGCCGCAAAACATTTTGTTTGCTTCCCGCTAATTTAGCCACCCTGGAAACGTAACAAGAAACAATGTTTCCGCAATAATGTTTCCTAGTTTAGCCAGTCTTTAGAACACATGTTATTTAATGTCTCGCTGAACATTCAGCATGAATATACGCTATATCATATAGTTTAGGAATCAAACTAAGTTGAAAATTCATCAGTGAAATTTTTATGAGCATATTTTAATTTAAAGGGCTAAGGTTATGTGAACAAAACAAACCAAGAAAAAGCAATTTAAATACTTTTTTGACGTCATGACGTACACGGCTATTATACCTTCATCGTTTTTCGTCTTTGATTTTTAACAGCGAGAACACAGAAGAAAAGAGAAAGCTTTATGATCTACCCGGGAGCCTTATGTGCAAGGCGTTGATGTAAACACTATGGAATACATTGAAAGTGGTTTTCATTCTTTAGTACGCCCAACGATCCTACAAAAATAACCTGAGCCCGCAGTATCCATTTTGTAGTCAGAGATCTGTTATCGCCCATAGTCATATACCGCGTACACTGGAGTCTCCGAAAACTTTTTTCAATAATTATTTATAACAATTATTGATTCTAGGTGGAAGAGTAGGCTATACTGGGATAACCGAGCACAAGCCTCCATTTCTTTTGATATGCAGGCTCTTCCTTGCTTTAATTTCGTGTAAAAAAGAAGACAGAGAAATCTTAGACCTGCTAGCTGCTCAGACATTTATCAAGTTATTCATTAAGTTATTTATAATTTATTAAGTGGTCCACGTTTATTACAACTGATAGCCATTGGACGCGCAACGTGAAAATTGTCAAACAAACCAACCACCTCGTCTGTTTCCGACGGTTGACCACAGTTCTCCATTCATGGTTTCATTGCGGTCGGACGTTTTAGGGAATCTCTAAGCGGATTGGACAATAAACTTGCTAAACAGGCTATGTTTTGTCTAAACAATACCCACCAGTCATATTTTCCTTGGACCAGTGTTAATCGGCTGACTATAAGAGAAACTGCTATTTCACTCCAAATATTTACAAACACAACTGTAACGGTTGAAATATAACGCAGGTTGATTAATTTAAGTTCTCAGTCTGGTAGGAGAGAATGTGATGAAGTGGAAAAAAATAATACTGTAGCTAGTTCATGGATCCTCCTGAGCGTAATTGCTGATTTCTTATTGGAGTGTACACGCTAAAGCACTTAATTATTCCTTTTGTGACTATTGTTGTATTTGTAACAAAGAAACTGCGGTGTTTTCAGTGATGTTTTCGAATAACAATCAGCTGGATCAACGGATGTTTGTCAGGATCATTTAGACAATATACAGTACTTGCACTACGGCGCAGCAATATCGAATTAACGAGAATTAATTATTGGGCTCGAACAAGGCTTTAAAACGCTATCAGAAAACCATAAAATTTTTTGTTGCCTATCGCGACTTTCGCTTAATCGATTCAGAATTTGATAGCGCCTACTGGAGAGGGCGTATCTGACAATTATTGCTAAATGCATATTTATTTCCATTTCGCTTAGAACAAATCACAGTAATATTATGAACAAAAATATATTCAGGTTGCGAGCCGTCTGCAAACATTCCGCTTCGTATATATATGTATCTCATTTGATTGAAACTAGAACACACACAAAAAAACACGAAAAACAGGCCCGCAAAACGACAAAATAAAAGAAATTACTAAATCCTTTTATCATATAATTCGTACCAAGATCAGAGATTGTAAAGCGTTTTCATTCGAACCCATGGCAGTGTGATCAATAATCGAGAGCGTGAGATTTACAAGACACCCTAATCAATTTTAGGGGTCTATATGTTTTTTTATTCCACTTTGCTCTGTATCGTGATATCTAGTAAATGCTAACGGTAAACACACGAGGCAACAATTCTTTGTGCTAAGTCCGCTTATAACTAACAAAAGTAAACACGGTTTCATATATATCTGATAAACGCAATATTTACTCACCCGCTCCGGGATCAATTTCAGACCATTTGAAGGATGGCTTGTACGTTTCGGCCAAATTTACTCTATGTGTCTGGACCGCCATTGCAATAAGATCACTTTCGCTGACCGTTTATAAACCTGCTTACAACTGAATTTCGTTCGCGTTTGTTTAGAACATAAGCCTATTCGTCTGGGGGAGGGGTCAATTAAGGATTACACGTATTAGTTTTGTGCAGAAAGGCTATTTTGCATACACCTGTAGTCTTGTGGCACGTTCAGGCTTTTGGTTTTGTTTCCGTAACGCTAGTTTTAAATCGTCAAATGCGCAGATGCTGGGTAAGGTGACAAGATTTATCGAACGTCCAATAAACTAAATGTGACATTATTTCAACGTACTGCATGCGCTTGTAAAGTTCCTGAAACTGCTCGTTAATTCAGAAGCCACAATCCGCCGGAAAATGAAAGGATTTTGGTCTGTCTCATTGCGCGACAACGTTATGTATATTTCCCGATTTTAATTTCGGAATATTTCCCGACTCAAAATGTTCACGTTTTTGTATAATTTCCGCGACTGTGGCACCAGATTTTCTCGATTTTCGCACACGTTAGAAAATTTCCTCAGGGAAGGCAATGTTCCTACGACTGGATTCTGAGATAGCTCTGGCCGAGTATTCGAGTATTTGGTCAATGATATCATTCTTTTGCCACCAAAGCTGAGTTTTAATCGGTGTTTCTGACCGTTGCATGCTGTTTCAGCAACTGCGATCGAAATCATAAATTCGCACGTCATGCAAGATTGCATTGAACCGAGGTAAGCAACCGGCTGGTACGTACGAAGGATAGATCATCATATGCATTCTAAAAGTTGCCTTAAAAATGTACAAAAACGGACTCGAAAGATAAGCCTCATGGCTTTGCTGGAGATGATGGTCTGACTGAGGGATTCGAAACAAATTGTATCTCACTTTAGCGACCGTATTTAGGAAAGGAAAAACGTAAAGAAAAGGTTGAAGGAGACTGCAAGAAAAATAGTGTTACCGAAATCAAGTTAGCCTTAAGGACTGGCTAAACTAGAAAACGTTGTTGTAAAAACATTGTTTCTTGTTTTGTTCCGGGGTGGCTATATTAGCGGGGAGCAAACAAAATGTTTCGCTGCCCCACTGGCATCAGAAAAACAAAAGACACGCTTGCGCATTATGGTAAACTGACTTCCGAAGAAGTCTGGGGAGACTTGTTTTTTTTGTTCCAGAGCAGGGTTCCAGGGCTTGTTCTCTCATAAATTGTGATCTCAGAATTTTTTCATTTGCTTTGGTAATAGTCTGTTCTGATACTAGATTTCTGACATCTGTGCATCGATTTGACAGTAAGCCACTTCCTTTTTGTCCCTATTCATTTATTTATTCTTCATAAGCTAAATCCCACAAACAGGCAATGAGTAACTCTATCTCCTCGTCCTATTCAGGCTAACCTGAGCGCTATTCAGGCTAAACTGAGCGTTATTCAGGCTAACATGAGCGTTATTCAGGCTAACCTGAACGTTATTCAGGCTAACCTGAGCGTTACCTGATTCAGGCTGACCTGAGCGTTATTCAGGCTAACCTGAGCGTTATTCAGGCCAAACTGAGCGTTATTCAGGCTAACTTGAGCGCTATTCAGGCTAACCTGAGCGCTATTTAGGCCTAAATGTCCATAGCCTGTAGTCTGCAAATGTCATACACTGACCTGAAAGTGTGGAAGTACTGCGCCTTTTCCTTGGTCGGTATTTACAATGTGTAGATCTTTCGCCTGTAATAGGATTCCTGCTGAAAAAGGAAACATACGGTTTCCTTTACTCACTTTGCGAAGCAAGGAAAGCCTCTGCTCCAGCCACGACACTTTCCAAATTAAGTTTCTTCCTCTTTCTCCTTCTACGAGGTTGGAAATTACCAGCCAAATCTGACTCGATGGCCGACCGCCATTTTGATGCGCAAATCGGTTACAAATTGTTATCCCTAGTCGACCATAGAATGATCGATACACAGTATTTTTCAGACGTTTTGACAAATGATCTGGGAAATGACTCGTCCCAGTTTTCTCGCCAGAACGCTCCGTCCGATTCGATCTCGCCTTCCACGCTCCCCGCGCATGAAGCGTAAGACACAGGCTTGCATCGGCAGTCAAGAGAAAATAAGTTCGGAGTAAAAACAATACGCCCGCGCGGTATATTGTCGAGTAAATCATTTGCAATCGATCCTGTAATTGTCTGTAAACATCAATGCAAATTATATGACGACATTTTGGACAAAAGACTTCACCACCAGTCACGCAAGTTTTTTGCTCCCGTCTTTCCGAGATAGACGAGAAAAAATTACAAATCGGGACCCGCGGTCTATATATATGGTTGGCACTTACAACTCCATGGCAATTGTTAAAAAGCTCATTTACGCCAGAGTTTGGCAGACTTGGACTAATTAAGCTACCTGCCTGGGTAATTCATGTCTGAGCATTTACTAATCAGCTTTAGGAGAATTTCTTTTTATCCGATTAACAGCAATCTTTGCAAGTTATTTTGTAGTTGAGTTAGTACAGTTCACGTTTCATCTTTCGCTTGAAAGTAACGCGGGAAAGTCAGCCCATTACATGAATGAACGCCGACGATCTCATGTGTTAGAGAATGAATTGGCTAGATACTGGGTGTACTGTGCAATGGATTAGCTTCCGATCCAAGGGGAGTAGAAATACTTCTAATTGCTTCACTACGGAAACCAGGTAAAAGACGGGATGGCTGAGCCAATTTGAAGACATTAACTCTTTTTGCAGACTGACTGAAACTCTTCAGTATTTTCCTCAAAGATTACTCTTAGTTGTGGTTAATTTTCTGCTAGAATTTTACAAGTAACCCCAAAATTTCGGTCGGACATGCTATTGTAGTTTGTGCAAGTGAAAACATTATGTTCCAGTCTGATCAATGTATGTGACTGGCCAAGTGTCCAATGAAAAGGCTTTTATATTCATATGCTACACACGAGATCACACGCGCAACTCAGGCCACAAACCTGTGAGGTGAAGCGGGAAGACCCTTTGAGTACATTTGAGAACAATATACGAAAAAAACATTTACCTAAAAAAATAGTAGGCAGATCATGTGAAGGAGATCATTTGAAGGTTCCTGATTTTCGGGATCGAGGCCCTAAATTAAGTAAGTTGTGTGACACTGTTTTGTTTTCTATTTTCCGTGGTAAATTGTGTTTTCTCTCATCCATTTAGTCTCAAATGTCTTTTCACTATTCGCTGGGAATTTTGAAATTTGGCATCATCCACAAAATAATAGTCTGGCTTCGGCAAGCCGCAAAAATGGATCCCGCAAAATGCATTCCTAAAAAAACTTCCGCTAAACTTTTAGGCCATATGGAAAACTGTGTTGATGGTTAATGGGTCGCCAGCTAATCAGCTCTAAGTATGGTCGGTTTGACACTGTTTTATGTTATAATTGGACTCGGAAACATGAAGCACATATTAGTTATGGCAAGCTGAAAGACGATGATAAATCAACTGAAAATTGCCATTAATCTGCTGGGTCGCCACGCTGACAACAACGCCAAACATCCAACGCCAAACAGGTACGCATCGCGTACTTATGAAAATAACATACGATCCAACAAGTCACTGAAAGAGTAATGGGACCCGAATACTTGACGTGGCGATTTGTCATTGTCATCGCAAAATTTAGGACGTGTTTATCATTTAACTGGTCTACAGCCATGTTTTGGTATTGACGTTAGATCTCAGTAAAGCATCGTGCACCGAATTGAAATACCATTTCTGCGTGTACGATTTTCTTTTTTTCTCATTCCTGGGTGAGAAAGATCCGGTTAAGTTGGCCGAAGTTCTTGTTTTGAAGGGTTAAATATCTCAATTTGTTTCATGGCAAAAGATAAAATATACTATCTCAGTGAGAAATCCGGACAAGCGCCAAACGTCTCAGCTGATTGAGCTCATAATGACAACTTTTATCTCAGTTTCATCAGCGGCTAACTTGTGGCAATTCCAACCTTGAAAAGAGAAAGTGATACGTCATGATTCCATGGTGTGAAATGGCAACGTGACCACGAGATTTTCACCAGCTTGTTGAAAAAAACTGGTGAAGAAAGGTGCTATTCTCGAAGAAAAACAACCACAAATGAAATTGCTTCACAAATGATTGGAAATTTCACATATCGTCACAGTCTTTAATTGGTGTTTGGTGCGTTGAAAAAAAAACTTCTTTCAACAGAGCTATTACATTACTAGCGACGGAAGGGTCGGAAGCCAAAATATTGGATCTGACGCCTGGCCGGCAGACAGACTCCATTTGAATTGCATGGGCGACTTTCCATTTCCTTAACTCATGTTCGGCTCACTAAATTGATCGAGTTTGATTTATGTATATCCTCTGCTTTTGTCTCGGGAGTTTTGCTCAACTAAATACAATTTAGTCGATCGGATAATGGGTAGCGGGTGGGGGGGGGAGGGGGGGGCAGAAGGGCTAGGGGTGTGATTCAAGATGGGTGCTTTCCTGTTCCAAACAGGAGGGCTATGAATGAAAGTGCTCCTTCACGCGCTCCAGTAATGGACGGTGGAGATTTTTAACTCTTAGGCCCAGCGGAAGAGAGAGATGGGAAAACTAGAAGGAGAGGTGGTGGGGGGGGGGGGGGGGGGGGAGGGAAAACGCTTAGAAGACGAAGACCCCCCCCCCCCCCTTTGTTACTTCTCCACCGAAAGCGGCGACTCCGGCCACTA
>Ga0126338_10001277_pt1 | contig 16049 bp, 16 predicted proteins | sample OrbCmetagenome_2_FD_92529 | JGI IMG/M metagenome (GOLD analysis project Ga0126338, IMG submission 92529) | Coral microbial communities from Petempiche,Puerto Morelos, Mexico - Orbicella C C metagenome | ecosystem: Host-associated > Invertebrates > Cnidaria > Coral | place: Petempiche,Puerto...
ATGATTTTTTTTTTTTTTTGTTATTTAATTTTGTAGAAGTGTTGTGTTTTTTTTTTTTTTTTTTTCTTTGTTTTTTTTTGTATGTTTTTGTTTGGGGGGGTTCTCCTTCGGGGGGGGGGGGGGGGGGGGGGGGGGGGGTTTTTTTTTTTTGCTTGCCCTGCCGGTTTTTCTTCCTTCCTTCTTTTTTATTTTTTTTTACCCAAAATAAGTGGGGGGGGGGGGGCGGGTTCCCCGAGGCCCCTCCCCCAGATCCGCCACTGTATTTGTTTCAGTTGTTTGATCCGCGCTACTAACCTCCCACAATGCCTCCCACAAGATGGTGATAAAAGCTGGTGATTTCATGACGATAGGAAAATAACAGTAAGAAAGTTCAGATACACTAGAGCGTCAAATCAAGAAAGGGAAAGCGACAGATATGAGACATCTTGGAAATTTATGAAACACTTACGGCTCGTTGTACACTCCGCTTCTATAAAACTGGAAAGATTCATGACTAGCGTCGATTATAACAGAGATCGGGCCAACTTCGGCTACAGCTGATTGAAGGGCAGCCTCACTTCCTGTTTTAATGTCAACGTAGCCTAAAAAAAGACAAGAAAAAGATCAAACACAACTAACTTAAACATTTCAAATATCACTGCAAGAGTCAAATACTCCCTTAGCGCCAAATCAGATGCCGACGATAAGGCAAATTCTTCGGCAACTCGGTTATCATCGGAAGTTTTCGGTAAACGCGATTTCTGTCCATTACTCACCAGTACATGTGGCACCTACATAAGCTTTGTCGTAACAGCAGGTCTTGTGACATGGGTACGGGTAGCCGACCTCGGTGTCAATACCACCGTTTTCTTTGACGTACCTAGAAGAAAATGACATCCAGCAAATTATAAATATCATTAAGTTACATACTTAGAACCTCTCGTATCAGCATTTTCAGTAATAAGTTATTTTCCTGAACAAATCTCGGGAGACAAGATTGATAAAATTAAAGAAAATAATTTTTAGAAAGTATATAACACAGCGTGAAAAGCTGAACGAGGTGGGAAAAGAATGCAAAGATGAACGTATAGATTAGATAGAACATATCGATAAAAAGGATAAGAACTTAAGCTACTTAGTAATTCCTCAAACACTTTATCTAGTTGGGTATTGTCACGCTACAATCAGAGACAACAATGTTGGGCATTTCTGCAAATCGGACGTTTTCGAACCGAGATCCGCACTTCCCTTGATGAAAGAAACACCTTTTTCGTCAATAGCCACCCCCACCCCACCCCCAATCGATGTTGAAACGGGCTTTGGCGACGCTGTCACGTGGTTACAACATTTGAAAAAGGGAGGAGGCGAAACATGAGGAGTGTACGTGTAGGTAGTACGAATTACGCTGGAAGGGAGAAAGTTTGTATTCGGAAAGTGTTTGGACTACTTTTGTCCCTAATTGTAGGTCTGGATATAGGATTGGGATGAGTATAGTTTGGTCTGGATAAGGGTAGGTTTCTCGCTCCTCATCTCGCTTCACACCTGATCCTAGGCCGCGGTTCAACGCGGACAACTCCTTTGGGTATGGATGGGTAGTGTCACTGAAGGGAAACAGTCACCCTCATCAAGGTTGTTCTCTTTCCATGTGCTTCCTTCAAGCGCCCAGCCTTTCACCCGAGACTTCATGAAACTAATACTAGTTTGTACTTTGCTCTCTAACTAAATAGCTTTTTCATGGCAAGAGAGAAAATGCTGTGTGTTTGCTTACATAAAAGCACAATCCACTTGGCTGGCATAACTGAAATTCATATTACATCCAGAGCAGTCTTCGAGATTCCTTTCGCTGAGTGAGACAAGGTTTCTAGTTTTCCTAAAATGCTGTCCTTCTAGCGATCCTGTGGCACTGAACGCCCACGAGGCGCCCAATTGACCTGGAAAAAGGTCAGCCACGGAAAAATAACAAGTCAAGATGCATGTTAGGTAATGCAACTGTTAGCTGAAGAAGAACTGTGCAATGGGTTAGCTAGGTCTCATGCGGGGGAGGGGGCGGAGGAAGGTCGCACAAGGCAGCTGACCTTCTCAAAAACCCAACCACTCATCTTCCGTTTGCTCATCTTTCTTATATTAGCAACTGCTAATGTTAGCACATTCTAACTCATTTCGTACTGAAGCGGAGCCCCGGAGGCTGTGCTATTAAAAAGCGTCCGCTTTTGGGAGACACGCGTACACGGAAACTGAGTGGGTGACGCAGGTTATCAGAGAAAAACAAAGTTCTGTGATATTGCACCAACTAAAGTGTTACTAGTAAAAAGTCGGCTTTCCAACAATTCGCTCACTGCTGCGGTCAAAGACGATGGTCAGCGACAACCGTTAACCGTAGTTGGTCTAATGGGATCACTACCAGAGGAGTGATTTTTTCCGAGGTCAGTTTTACAGAACCGAAGTCGGTTGCACAGAAACAAAAACTGATCCGTCTAATGTACCTTTAGCGTAAATCAGCCACATCTTGCAAAAGCCACAATGCTGGATGGCCGATGGCAAAAGAATGTGACGTTACATTTTATGTTACACCTCGTTCAACCAGGTTGGATTGTTGGGTTGTTGTCAGTGTTGGATCTGCTAGTATACCATGTTACCGCAAAGGGAACTAGAGTTACTTTTTTGGTGTACAAAATTTACTAAACGAGAAGCGGAAGCTTACCTTGGTTCTTCACTGGAGTAACGTATCCCTTTGTCCTCCAGTCAACAGTATCAGGTAGCTGAGTTACTCCACTGGAAAGAGAGAAGGACGACCCATGACGTTTTGTTTCTTTGTAGAGACGAGACTCAGAGCCAGGGAAAAAAGAGCGGTATTCATCGACTGTCAGATCACCGAACTGGTTCATCGCCAGGGTGTACGAGTGTCCTTCGGAGTTGTGCTTTTGAATCCGCTGGAAGGAAACAACAAGGCAATTAATACAAAGGTAAGCCTTAGGAAATGGTTAAGGGGTCCTTCCGGTCAAGTACAGGTTGTTTAATTTTGGGACAACTAGTACACAAAAAAATGGTTTCAAGAGGACGTTATAGAACATGTCTCACAAATTCATCCGAAGAAGTTCAACGCTTTTCAAGCCGGGCCGGTATGAGTTCCTCCCGTGGGGGCGGAAGATTAGCTAAGATTGCGTGACGAACAAAAAGACCATCTGCGTAGGAGGCTTAAAAGGTTACCGTCCACCGGGCTACGATGCTTTGTCCCCTCTTCTGTTCCTTGCGTGTCCCTTGCGTTGAGGAGGTGGAATCCGACTCACAACACAGCCGTAAATCGAACCTTAGACTACCATTGATCTTTGAAAATAAAATCTGCTCACCTCTAAATTATTCTTCCACACTATAAAATGCGCTTGGTCCAAAATGTCTGACTTGTATGATTTGCCGTAGAAAGACTTCCACTCCTGCCAGTACCGTTTGTATTCCTCATGCGTTAGATTAAGGCTGCTTGCTAATGAAACAGACAGCAGAAAGAAGTAAAAGCACCTCATTTTGCCACGATTCAGTGGTAGGGATCCGAGATTTTTTATCGTAATTGGCACTTTGCAATGTGATATCAAGTTGTGAAGAGCAATTAGGAAGAATACTTTCGGAAACATCACATGACTCCTGTTTAGTTACTACCCAGTACGTTAGACGTCGTCGAACGTGGTCACGCACCTGCTTTCGCGTACACGCGCGTGAACCCTAGCACGCGCTGCGTAACGGGCAATGAGGCGAAGCCGCTAGAGACGAGTCGGCGAGCTAAGGGAGTCGGCGGCGGGCGAAACTGAGAAAACATCAGACTGACTGTTACAGATGGCCTACGAATGTGTTAGGTCCCACAGGACTCTTGACGTCCTTTTTGGATTTAGCTGCAATCTTGAGCAGGTTTTCATGGAACATCCAAATGTAAATTTATTGCTAGTTGGCTGCATGATGTTTGGTCACCTTCTTCTCTTTTCACCGACCTTCTGATCTCGTATTTTTTCGCTATTTGACAGTCGATGATAGCGTGGAACAGGTTCACAGAGAGGTGAAAAGACTCTGGTGAGTGAGGTAGGCTGATCTGTCAGGGAGCATGGACGACCGCAGTCGTCTTAGACGAGATGGGATTGGGACGACATGGGTAAACAGGAGTATATACATGGGTTTAAATGGGGTTTACACGGGTTGAAAGAGTATACAAGGGATTATGGGATGAAATCTATTCTTCTAGAATATCTGGATGACTATATGGTGGCGTAACATCAGCAGCCCTTTTCATGATTAACTTCTCAGGTCTCTCGCTTGCATTACAATGTAATCCAAGATGGATGAGGGGTACGCTACCGTTAGAAAGCCTCAAGGATAAAACATTTTGCTCTACAATATACTTGCAAAACTCATTTACTGCTTATATTCTATTTGAAGTACAATGTTCTGCGATCTTTTGCCTGATGGGGCCGTACGGAGGGGGGATTATATCAGGGAGTTTTACATTAGCGTTAAGGCGGGCCTATTACGATGGAGTGGGGAGGGAGGGGGTTTGAACTTACGATCAGTTTAGGGGTACGAGGTTTAATGTATTGTACAGCTTTTATTTCTCGTTGAAAATTGACCGCGAAACGTTTATCCGCAGTTGAAGATACTTATGTCGCAATTTGAATTGACATCCCTCACAAGTTATGGCCTATGGTTTTGTCTTTATTCTCAGTTACTTTTGCCTTTTGCGTGCGTGGGTTTAAGTTTACGATCAGGAGCGAGAGAAACAAACAAACATGCAAGCAAAGATACTTCGTGACTTGGTTTTCCCGCGCTTTGTGACCGTTGCATGTTACTGCTACGGGTTTTGATTGGTCAGTTAGGTCAGTGGGTTTTGAGTTTGGTTTGATATGATAACTTTAGTTTTGGCAAAATCTGACTATCACTGGGGAAAAAAACCCGTAGTGTGTTTGCATCCTTTTTACAGCCTCGAACTTTTCTTTCCATTATATCTCCAATCTTAACGTTTGTAAATGCAGACGGATTTCTGCCTATCAACGCGCTTTGCGTTCAATCTGTATATGGGGATCATTGAATTAAGACCATCTACAATAAAATCTATCCCTTTATTTCACCAGCTTAAATACAATAAACCAGCAAAAACATCAAAAGCGACAGAAGAAGATGAGGAAAAATAAGCTACGAAAATACAGACTGTGTAAGATTAAACAGGAGTCGTAAGAATCTAAAGAATCCTAATTGAATGTCCTATCAAAAGAAATAAAGAAAGTAAAAAGAGGGATTGATCCCATCTTGAAAATAACAATGCAAAAGTAAAACAAAACCTCAAAGATTCCGAGTAGTAAATCAGAGCGCTTCCTAATAAAAATACTTTCAGAAAGAAAATTGAAACGAGTGGAGAGAACTCGCTCCTTCCCTTCTCTATGTCCGTTATTTTCATCCTATCCTACAAATATAAAATGACTCTTTTACTATACAGTCTACTTAATGAATAAAACACATTGTATCAATCTGGTGAGCAAAGGAATTTAGCCCTATTGCACAATAAGGTGTCTTAGACTAGTGGATAGCTAGCATCTGTGGCAATTCCGCACTGGTTGTTTTTGTTTCTGGTCATCATAACGTAACCCTGCATTCCCCAGCTAGTCCCCCAGGAGTTCTTGACCAGCCAGTAGTCTTCGCCTTGGTAGGTTCCATACCCAACAGCAAGGACACCATGATCCAGTTGAGTGCTACTGCAGGCACTGAAATGAGAAATGAAACGATAAGGTTTTGACGTGACTGTGACAAGAGACGTTTCTTGACTGCAAGAGGCGATCATTGTTTCGTGATTGCGATTTGCGTGACAGCCATTTGTCACGCATGTCACGTGATATTGTACAGGATGGCGATGACGATGGTAATGAAGACGACGATGACGATGACGATGACTATAATATTGATATGACGATTTATTGATCACCGTACGACAAAACATGTACTTACGGTTCATTGTAGACTCCTTTGTGATAAAATTGGAATGACTCGTGGGAAGCATCGATGGCGACAGATATTGGGCCGACAGTGGCTACAGCAGACTTAAGGGCAGATTCGCTTCCACTTTGGATATCCATGAAACCTAAACACAAAACAAACGCCAATAAATTATATCTTAATCTTGATGCTCCCTTCCCACTAATCCGTAGCCTGTCAACATCTCCTCAGACTAGTAATCAATAGCCCCCACGAAAATCGAGTTTAAACTTCGGCATGCTAAACGTTTTCAAACAAAACTTCGGTAATTATCGGAAGTGCTCGGCAAAGATCGTAGACTCACCAGTGTCAGTAGCACCAACATCAGCGCTTTTGAAATGGCAACTCCCGTCTCTAGCTTTGTATGGGTAGCTGACCTCGGTGTCAAGACCTTTATTGGCTTTGATGTACCTGTTAAATAAATGACGTATTCACCTTCATATACCGTAAATCCTCGAATTAGCGCCCCCCCTGGAATAAGCACCCCCTTCGAATAAACGCCCCTCCTATCGGCCGAAATTTAAAATAAGCGCCGCTCCTCCAATATGCGCCCCCTTCCCTCCCCCCTATTTTGTGGACGAGTAATGAGACAACAAAGGATATAGAGTTTTCGTCGTGTAGTATTAGATTTGTACATTGTTTCGGTTTGTGAACACGTTTAGTGAACACGTTTAACACGTTAAGTACTAACGATGCCGCGACTTAAACTTTAGGATCAGCTTTTTATGTCAGTAAACAGCTTATGTTGGTGTTTACGCGCAGATGATGTATCAAAAAATGATCATGTCAGGCCACGATTTGGGAAAAATTAAATAAGCGCCCCTCTCCAATAAGCGCCCCCGGGCGCTAATTAATTCGAGGATTTACGGTAATTAATGATATCGCACGACATTGAATTTTAATGTTTGTCATAATTAATCATAATTAATGTTAATCTTTGAGCTTTAGATCACGGTCTCCGTATAACCAACCTTCTTTCCAATATAAAATTGAAAATCCCAGATACACTTTAAAATTCATTTTTATGAATTTCTGAAGTTTCACACTTGTGGACAGGCCAATTTTCTTAAAATTGGAAAGAGAACATCAGAGTTGCAGATCACCGACAAAATAAAGTTATATTTATGCGAGGTTTAGGGACTTGTTAGGTATTGTTATTTCCACGACATTACGAGCGGAGCCCGTTTCTGTTTCATTTCACTAGCGACTTCGGAGTAAAATACTGTTTCTTCTCTTACTTAAATGCATAATCCATGAGTCCACCCTCACAGCCATTATTTCCATATTTCCTGGAGCAGTCGACCAGATTCTGTTCACTAAGTGAAACGAGTTTTCCTGTTTTCTTGAAGTGCTGTCCTTCCAGTGATCCGGTAGCACTGAACGCCCAGCAAGAACCACACTGGCCTGAAAAAATTGACAAGGAGTACAATCAGTGTTAAGGCTAAAATGTACAAAACGAAAAAAAAGAGACAAAGAAGAGTTGGACGAAAAGGAAGAAGAAGTCGAAGAAAGAGCAAGAGCGAGAGCAGGAGCAGGAGCAAGAGCAAGAGCAAGAGCAAGAGCAAGAGCAAGAGCAAGAGCAAGAGCAAGACTAAGAACAAGAACAAGAACAAGACGAAAGAAGTAGAAGAAGAAAGAAGGGAAAAGGAAGAAGAAGAAAAGGGAGAAAACAAAAAGAAGAAGAAAGAAGGAACTAGAAGAAGCGTAGTAGAAGACAGAAGAAGAACAAGAGGAACAAGAAAAAGCAGACGATGATGATGTTGCTGCTGATGATGATGACGACGACGATAATGATGATGATGAGGATGATAATGATGATGATGATGATGAATATTGAGGTGGTGATTATTATTAAGGAGGAGGAGGAGGACAAAAACGTACCCTGATTCTTTACAGGAGTTACGTATCCCTTGGTTCTCCAATCAACAGTATCAGGTAGAGTTACTCCACTGGGAGGAAGGAAGTGAGACCCTTCTCGTTCTGTTTCGTTGGAGAAGTGAGCACGAAGTCCCAGGAAGAAGAAGCGATACTCATCGACTGTCAGATCACCGAACTGGTTCATAGCCAGGGTGTACGAGTGTCCTTCGGAGTTGTGTTGTTGAATTTTCTAGAAGTAAAACAGTTAAGACCATTACGAAAAAGACAAAACTTGTGATTGTGGTAAATAAATAGCATTTCCGATTGAATAATTATACCAATTATTCAGTTAGCGAACCGTCAACTTCCACAATCGCACACCTCTGTACTTGATTTCATTTTCTAAATTGTGTAATAGAAAATGGCTATGAATGCGGCAGGTAAAAGACAAAAAATTATCTTCAAACGTCATGTAACATGAAACAGTTCATACAAATTCAATTATGTCAAGATGTCAATACAAAACAAACCTGCTTGACAATGCGCAGAAATTAATTAGAGTGAACCAGTAAACAAGGCTCCTCCGCGCGATCCGCACATACCACGCACGCTCCGCGCACATCGCTCACGCTCGTATGTCGCATTTCGTGATCGGTCTCAAAATTGCTCGGATGGTCTACACCTTATTACCCGAACAACAAAGGTACAAGTGCAGTACACCTATATGTATTCGAAGTTGATCGTGAGTATTTTAAGGAAATTACTTCAAAAAATGATAGTTTTAGCGACGATTTCTATGGAAGCTATCTGTGCCTGGCACCGGAAAACATTTGATAGCTAGATTCGTCTTTTGTGCCCACAGTCTTATTTTGTGATCTTTTGTTTTCAGAAAAACAATATTTCTTTCCATCTTTTGGCTCAACTACTCATGCAACCCATGATGACATTTAAAGGAGCTGAATTTTAAAAATGTTAAGATTTGCTGATACGCTATTGGAGGTTTTCTCTCTGCACGTAAACTCTCATAGCCTCTTTATTGTTTCAAGATTTTGGATATTTTAGACAAATTTCCGAAGTTTCGAATGTTAAACGCCAATTTTAACGAGACTATTGACTTTCACATAACTCATCCAGATCTTTAACCGGTCGCCGCTAAAGACACGAAACATCTTTTATTCACTGCAGAAAAATTGTATGACGTTTTTAATCCATGTTAAGGGTTCCTTTGTGTTGCGATGGAACATCACAAATCTACTAACGAACTATTAAACTGTCCGAGTTTGAGGCGAAATGTAAATGTTCTGATCAGGGAAATAAACAACTTTGTCCTACATTACTGTTTAAAGTCTAGAGTTAACTCTTCCATGTAGAAAATTTATGCATCATTTAACGTTTACATACCCTCAAGTTATCTCTCCAAATTGCATAACGAGCCTCTTCTTCGGTGTCTGTTTCGTACTGCTTGCCGTGGAAAGTTTTCCAAGCCTGCCACTGTTGCTTGTATTCATCAAACTTCAAGACAGCGCAGCTTGCAACGGATAAGCCAAGCACAAATGCGATAACAGCTTTCATTTTGACGGTGAGTAACTTCTTTTCCACCCGCGCACCGAACCGCGATGAACTGACAGTGCCGCTCACTCGGAATGTTGGCAATTTATCAACAGAAGTCACAAGACTCAGGCGTGATTTGCCCGCTGGGGTGTCAGGTTACGCAAAAATCACGAGATCGAAACGCCACAATGACTCAGCTCAGGACCTCAGTGCTGTGCGCGCTGGTGAGCCAGAAATAACTCAAGCTACAAATGATCTCAGGATCTTTTATGGAATGACCATAAATGCCCGGGAGGTACTCCCATATGAAAAAGTTGGGGATGTTCGTCTGAAAATTGGAATTAAACCCCTAAAGGAGACCAATCTTAGAGGGGCTCGAACTTTATTTCAACCCTAAAAGATACCACTTGAAATCACAGCGGGTTTTTTTCTTTTTTTTTTTGAGTGCATCCTAAAAGATACTTTGACGGCTAAAAATAGTGTCGTTTCGTCCTGAGAACCCTACGTGAGAGCAAAATCCTTGATTTGCACTCCCTGAAGGGAGATGACGAGCATCCTCGACCTTTTCTATGGGATCCCCCCCCCGGACATAAATGGTTACCTAGAATTTAATTTTAGGTCGATTGTCAATATTTACTCTTCAGTCCCAGATGTTTCTACTAACACTCGATATGCAATGTTGTTGTCCAGTGACTTACACGTCTCTATAATTGTTCTGTCTTGGTTAGTATAAACACAAAAGCCTCACATGATCCACATCGTGTCACGACTGGAGTGAACACGTCGCGACAAAAGAACACGGTGCACTGAGCTGACTCACGGTGATGGCCAAATACCGCTGAACTACGAACGCGCCAGAAAACTGCCAGTTAGAGTTAAGAATCGTCCAAAACTTGTATGTTTTATTCAGCATTGTTCAGATGTCGTGGCAACACAGTGCAAGTTTGTGAACTGAGTACCTTTGAATCTTCGAAGGTCTAACGTAGGGTTGGCGGGAAGCCGGGGATGATCCTTTTTTCGTTGCCCGAATGCGGGATGGTTATTTTCATGGCGGGATGCAGAAATTGGTGTTTTTTTTCGCGCGGGAAACGGGACGTAAGACGCAAATTCCAGTGTTGTGCACACTTACAAAGATTTTATATTGTATATTACGGTTTGACGGCCCTATTGATCAGATCGGCTTCTTTTCAACAGGCTTTGTGTCTTAAAGATACAAAAGACTTCATCGAGAAGATTAAATTGCATACAAGACTCTACAAGCGCCATTCTTGTCTCAATATTCTACTTTCAAATCAAACCAATGCAACTTGATTGCTATATCATAATATTATTGTATGATCACGGTAATCGTTACCTTTTTAGTTTAAGTTTTAGTCTACAAAAGCTTTTGCAACACTGTATGTATTTATGGTTATGCAAATAAAGCTAGCTCTTGTTGCTGCTGTTGTTGTTGCTGTTGTTGTTGTTGTTGTTGTAATATGGACGTCACTAGTCTATACACGAACATACCTCAAAAAGAGACGGTATTACCAATTTATGCGAAGCATATCTACCTAGAATTTTACCACAGAAACTCTCCTATCAGGTATTAGAAATGCCAAGTCTGGTCTTCCAAGAAAACTCGCTTGAATTCAATGGAAAAGATTAGTCCAAACCCATGAAACAGCCATCGGTATGAAAATGGTTGTAGCCTTTGCAAACATATTCATGGCCAAAATAGATAAAAGAAAATACTCAGATAGACATACATCACTACAATCTTTTGGAGACATCATATCTATGTGGGATACAAGCAGAGATAAAATAGGAGAATTTCCTCAACGGCAAACGGCTTTCACACAACGATCAAATTCACAGCTGAAACTACATTCTAGCACACTTAGGTACAAAGATGACCGATTCTTAGTCTATTCGTGACGTGCGATCACATTGCAAACCTATAAGAAACCTTTCTATTTGCGTTGGTCTTAGAAGAGCTAAGGCTTCCCAAGAACAAATTCCTCTCAATTTACTTTTGAGAAAAACATAAGAAGTTTACCGAAATTTTAATGTAAATTGTTTTAATATTTCCATTTGTCAATAGAGACTGATCAGCTGCTGATGTCAAATTAAAGAGTTATTCAATATGCAATGATGTTTTTAAATGAATTTTACGTCTAAATTGCATTATTAAAAATCATCGTTCCGTCTTTGTTATCATAAACATGAAACCTGGCATGATCCAGACCGTGTTCCACCTGCAGTAAAGCAATATACAGTCAAACCTCTCCATACGGACACCTCTCTAAAACGGACATTTCGTTCTGTCCCTTCAGTGTCCGTACTGAGAGAGGATCGACTGTACAAACTAGATTGTGAAAAGAACATGATGCCAGATCACGCTTGATCGATGACAAAATTCATAAGCGGCGAACGCACGAAGAAGCTGCCAGTTACACAGACTGATAAGGTTAGAATGGCTCGAAACTTCTATTTTAGTCAACAACGTCACCCCCCGTTTTCATTTCTTGTACCAGGCCATTCTGAACGTGACGCAGCGCATGACAGCCTGTGATTAGGTTAGCCATAGTTTGGCGGATCGCTTCTCTTTATCAGGTGACGTTAGAATGTAATGCTTGTTTCAGAGACATTCGGCTGTAGATTCCTAGGTATATATGATCATATATTGCTGGGAAGTGAACTGCTTGCAGGCTGTTTCTTTTCTAGATATCAGCCAGGAAGTCAGCCTTTCTTAACGCCCTCTGTCTCACACTCTTCGAAGTTTTGAGCGTCGCAATCATTTTTCGACCTCCGAACTCTGCTTTCGCAGATCGGCTAGTGGATAGGTCTAGCAGGTAGTATGTGTCGAGAATGTTTTAACGAAAAAGCCTACTAGCGATTACCTACAATGTTCAGTGAGGACGTTTTAAAGTTGATATGGTAACACCGAGAATACACTAGCCTGCGAACGCAGACGTATTTCCGGCTGTCGGAGACAAGCGACAGCCGGAAATACGTCTGCGTTCGCGGGCTAACAATACACCGGTTCCTCCCCTGGTTGGGCTGTGAGTGAGCTTATATTCGGAAGTATTTCTGTTAGCAGACTACCCTGGTACCAGAGGTTTTTCTACTCGAGTTCAGTCGCCACTTCGCGGCTCTCTCGCGGTCCTCTCATGCGAAGAAAAATCAAGAAAAACCTCTGGGACCAGGATATTGGCAGACGGATGTCGATACCAGAGGGGTTGAGGGTTTATAACAGTGCGAGGGCAACCAAACTTCATTTCTCTTAGGGACCGCGAAACGTTCTTTGGGACGTAATGACGCACTTTAAACCACGAGAAAGGTAAGTACCTTGACCTTTTTGTGCTTTAAACTGACGTCACTAGTGGTTTTGCTTTCATTGCCAATTCCTTTCTGCGTGCTTAGGGTTTAGTTTACGATCAGGAACAAAACAACCAAACAGGCAACACAAACCGGAAAAGAACTTTGTGACTTGCTTAAATGCTTTTCTCGCGATTGGCAACCGTTGCATGATTTCGATTCGGGTTCTAGTTGGTCAGTTGGGTCAATGGTTGATTTACATGTATTGTGATTGGCCTGTTATGATAACTTTTGTTTCAGTTTCCTCCAATCAAGAAATCTTGCAAATGCAGACAGATTTCTGCCTGCTAACGCTCTCTGTGCCTGGGGGTACTCCCTTACATGGGCTATATAGGTATGTGCCTCGGGATAGGGTAGGGTTTTTGAGGTTCTCTATCCTTAAATAGGTTATCATATTTGTCCCTGTTTGCATTGTGTTCCCGGTGTGATTCTTAGACAGGGTACCTAAATTGTATCAGCTAAAATTGCAGTGAAGAAATGACCAGCTAAATGGAAAACATATGATCTACTAAAACTGAACTATTCGTAACCTTCCAATGTTACAGAAACGAAATAAAGTTGAACCATTCATGCTTTTCTTAGTTTTTGTTTTTCCTTTGAATAGGGTTTCATATTTCGGCTGTGGTCTTAAATAGGTTACCGATTTTCTTTTGCTTCATCCTTAAAACAGGGTCAGGGTTTAAGACCCTTTGCGGCACACACCTATCCAAAATTTACGGAAGTGCCCCCAACCGGGGCTTCGGAGTTACTGTAAATCTGTATAAACCTACTTAACTGATATGGGGATCATTGAATCAAGACCACCTACGATAAAATCTATCTCTTTATTTGACCGGCTTCAATACAACAAACCAACAAAAACGTTAAGGCAAAATGATGAAAAACAGTGGAAAAAGAAAGAATAAACTACGAAATAGATTAAACAAAATTCTAATGAATGTTAAGAATCTTGATTGAAATAGATTGGAACTTTTGCTATGTGCTAAAAAAGAAAATAAAGGCATAAAATGAGAGATTGATTCCATTTTAAATGTAACAAGAAAAGGTAAAACATACAGAAACTCAGACTCTTAGTAAATCAGAACATTCTCAGAGGAAAATACATTGACATAGAAAAATCAAACGAGCGGAGATGGAAGATACTGAAAACTCGCCCTCATTTTTTTGTATTATTCCGCTATTTTCGTCCTACCCTAAAAATATATATAAACTAAATGAAAAAACAACAACAACAAACACAAAACATTGTATCAATCTGGCAACAAATTAAGAAATAGATTCTATTTTGCCGTGCGTCTGTTCAGTAATTGATCACAGATGACTTCAAGAAGTGGAAAAACATAAAAAAAAGTGGCACGAGAGTTCTTAGGCGAGTTAGTGTGCCACTTTTCGGTTGTTACTACATTTTGACGTCATCTGTAATCTATTACTGAACAGACGCACGGTAACATGGAATCTACTTGTTTTATATAATAAAGAAACAAAAAAAATTGTTTGCAACGTCATCTATGCGTCTGTCCTCCAATAGATCAACAGTAGGGACCAATCAAAGTGCGAGAAAAATTCCACATATTATATAAGGACATAAATTCGTCATATTATATAAGGAATTATAACCATAATCCTATCGCACATAAAGGTGCTTAAACTAGCGGGTAGCTGGCGCTTGTAGCGATTCCACACTGGTTGTTTTTGTTCCTAGTCATCATGACGTAACCTTCCATTCCCCAGCCAGTCCCCCAGGAGTTCTTGACCAGCCAGTAGTCCTGGCCTTCGTAGGTTCCATATCCAACAGCGAGCACCTCATGATTCAAAAATGTGCTACTGCAGGCACTGAAATGAGAAATTAAATGATAAGGCTTCCACATGATGGCGCTTTGCCTGACAGCGAATGTAGTTCGTATTGTGAAGCACGTCATGTAACATCTGCACAGGAGTTAGGGGGGATAATTTAAGACAGACGTGTTCCATGCCACATACTGAAAGTTTAAAGTTAGAATTCTTGCTCTATAGGTTTTATTTCAAGGCAAATATGGCAAGAAAACGCAAACGAAAATGTTGCTGGCATAAGCAAAATGCCACTAGAGTGTCATGTACAGCCTCAGAAGTAAAAAACACCAGACTAGAATAACTTACTCCAGGCTTGTATCTTACTGACGTTGTTGTTGTTGTTGTTGATAATGATAATGATGAAAATGACGACAATGATGGAACAGAGATTTACTGCCGTGTTAAAGAAAATATGCACTTACGGCTCGTTGTAGACTCCTTTGTGATAAAAATGGAATGACTCGTGCCAAACATCAATCCAGACAGATATTGGGCCGACAGTGGCTACAGCAGACTGAAGGGCAGATTCGTTTCCACTTTGGATATCCGTGTAGCCTAATAAAAAAAAGAATGCCAATAACTCTTAGCCTTTAAGAAAACCAAGTTCTAACTTCGGCAAGCTAAACGTTTTCAACCAAAACTTCGGTAATTATCGGAAGTGTTTGGCAAAGATCGTCGGCTCACCCGTGACAGTGGCACCAACATCAGCTTTTAGGAAATGGCATCGCCCTTTTTCAGCTTTGTATGGGTAGCTGGCCTCAGTGTCAATACCGCCGTTGTCTTTAATGTACCTGGCAAATAAATAACGTATTAACCCAAAGATTCTCATATAAATAATTATATCATACGACATTAAATCTTTATATTTGTTATAATAAATATTTCAGATTTAGATCACAGTTTCAGATTTAGATCACAGTTTCAGCAACAATCTTCTTTTCGATTTGAAATTTATAATCCAAGATAAACACAATGGTTCATTTTTAGAATTTCTGAAAAAGTTTTACACTAGTTTTATTTTTGTTTATAGGAGAAATTGGACACTCGCAGACCTACTCTTGCAAACTAATAAGAGAGGAAAATTCAGTGTTTCATACCAAAAAAAGAACATTTATATGTGACTTTCAGGGGTTCATTAGTTAAAGTCAACTCAAGGAGATTAAGTCAGATCGGGTAAAAATTACTCAAACGCTTTATCCACGTATCCACCCAAACAGCCAAAATTTCCAGATGTTCTGGAGCAGTCGACCAGATTCTGTTCACTGAGGGAGACGAGTTTCCCTGTTTTCTTGAAGTGCTGTCCTTCCAGTGATCCGGTTGCGCTGAACGCCCAGCAAGAACCGCAACGGCCTGAAAAAATTGACAAAGAGTACAATCAGTGTTAAGGCGAAAATGCACAAAATCAAAAGAAGACGAAGGGGAGGAGGAAGAAGAAGAAGAAGAAGAAGAAGAAGAAGAAGAAGAAGAAG
>Ga0126338_10001279_pt1 | contig 16041 bp, 23 predicted proteins | sample OrbCmetagenome_2_FD_92529 | JGI IMG/M metagenome (GOLD analysis project Ga0126338, IMG submission 92529) | Coral microbial communities from Petempiche,Puerto Morelos, Mexico - Orbicella C C metagenome | ecosystem: Host-associated > Invertebrates > Cnidaria > Coral | place: Petempiche,Puerto...
CAACAGATGACCACAAAAGTAGCCCCTTCGTATGATGGAAGAACCAGTTTCTTTGCGTATGAAGATGCAGTTGGTGATTGGTGTGATATCACTGAGTTGGAGCCGAGAAACGTGGACCTGCTGTGAGGAACAGACTCGAAGGAGAAGCAGCTGTTTACAAAACAATTGTTAGACAGAGACCAGAGGGATCCTGCAAACGGTGTGAACTATTTCAAAAGGTTTTTACGACCACATTTCATCAAAGGTGAGCAGAACGTGTTCCTGTATAGGTTTACGCAGTTCATGAAACACAACAGAGGTTCTATGGATCTTCAACGTTGGATGACTCGATTTCAGATTACTGGCAATAGACTTATTGAGCTTGGATGGATCTACTACCAGATGTAGAGATGACCAATCCTGAAGCCGCAGTATACATCGAACAACAACGTCAAGCTCATGTACAACAACAGCAGAACCTAGCAGGCATCGCAGCACAACCAGGACAACCACATGCAGCAGTTGCTTGGACAGATGAACTAGCATAAGAAGCATTCAATCAGTTCGTGACAAACAGGCGCGTGAGACAAAGGATGGCTTTCCCATTGGGAGACAACTTATCAGCATTGATATGTGTAAGTCTGGCAGATCTCACACAAGATCAGAGAAACACACTCACAAGCATCATGACTCACAGAGGCAGAACATAAGATCAATACAACATCACAGAACTCCGCGATCTTTTCTTGGAAATGTTTCGCACAACAAAGACATCAGTAGACAATCCAATGATTCAGCCATCTGCTATTGGGCAGAGAAGACCTTTCCTCGTTCTGGAAGAAGGTGAACCAGAAGGAAGACGACGCCAACTACACATGGTTTCAGAGAAGGTTCCAAGGCAGGCAGACCAGACGAGGAGGAAAAGGCAAAGGTAAGAGAAAAGGACGTGGCAAAGGCCGAGGAGGAAGAAGATTCTTCAGGCCAAGAAGGAAAGGCAAAGGAAGAGAAGAAAAGGACGTGCCCACATGGTGGGTGAAGAAGAATATGAAGAAGAATGGCAAGAGACAGAAGAATGGAATGAGACATGGCAAGGTGGCTATTGGGCCGAAGAAGAGAACTGGAATGAAGGCTCATGGGTCGACGATGATCTGTACTACAAGGATGAGCATGGATTTCCAGAGGAAAGGAAAAGGTAAAGGCAAAGGAAAGAAAGGCAAGAAAGGCAAGGATGATGAAGGCAAAGGTGGCAAGCCAGGAGATGGAAAAGGAAAATCCAACTATGTGCAACCACAGACCCCATCACTTCCTGCTCCACAACAACAAGCTCACTATTCATCAGCAGCAAGCTCATCAGGGCATGGTTTTCTTGCAACTGTTGAGACAGAATGCTAGAGTTGAGACATTGTCAGCAACCTATGAAGAGCAAGAATACAAGAGAAGAACTCGACGAGGTGGACAAAACAAACGAGATGAGACGGCACGGCAAAACCTGGAAGAGCGCAAACGTTTTCCTGTTTTGGTAGGTGAAGTCTCTGCTTTACAACAGCTCTGAGGTGTCAACCTCATCCAGTGCCCGTTGGACCTCAGTCGAGTGAGGCTTCATTGAAGCCATGTGAGAAAGGCACATCGTTTTTCATGTATGGATGCTTTGACTCATCAAAGGCATCACCTGAGGATCGAAGTGCTTTTTCATTTCATACCAATCAACCTGATCTGGCATGTGAGAATTGTCTAGCTTTTCACAATGAGAATTCTGCTCCACCAGCTGTGTGTATTTTTGGCCTTGGATGCACAAGAGCCATGGGCTCTCGGAAGGCAGTTGATGCATTTTGCAGATATGTTGACTCACATCCAAATTGTGGACTATGGTATGAGATTCAATCAACAAATTCGAGATTTTCCTTTGCAAACTCACAACAATCCAAGTGTACCTCAAGTGTACTGAAAAGATTGTCATCTACATGTATGATCATGGATGGACATCTCAGTTCACAGAGTTCGACATTGTCGAGGAAGGTGATGTCCCATTGATGATGTCACTTCTACAGATGAGAAACCTTGGATTTCAACTTGAACTTACACCAGGGAAAGCTTATTTGTCCTGTGCACGTATTGGCATGCGAAAAATGGTTTTGAGAACTGCTATAAGCACTCATCTCATCCTGGATTTGCAAGATGTTGCATGGTACATGGGACAAGTGTATTTCAAGACACCAACGCGCAAGAGCCCCCCCCCACAAACCGATCACTTTGAGTACAGCCAGATTACTGTTCAACAAGATCCTGACGAAGAAGGTGATGCATTTGTAACTGGTGACTACTGGCACGGCAAGTTGATTCATTGAGAAAAGAACTCATTCGACATCACAGAGACAAACGACAGTATCTCCATGAGATGACACGATGTGAGAAGGCACCTATTCCTAGAGAACACCTTCTTGATGAACGTGAGACACACATTGAGCACATCGGCAACAAGAAGAAGGAGGTCAAGAAGGACAACTGGCGTGACGAGAAGAAGAGGTTCTCAGACAAACAGGAAGGTTTCTGGAAGGGCAAGTCTATATCTATAAGATCAAGGACGACTATGAGATCCCTGAAGGTGCCGTTAGGTCTGATATTGATCGTCAAGCCAAGCTTTTCAGAGGAAACCTTGATGATATCATGTTTCCAGCAGAATCCTCTTCATCAAAACCGTCAGATGTACAGAAAAAGCCAAGCTCCTCACCAGAGGAGGCAGGCAAGAAGAAGAAAGGACCGAGCTTGAAAAAGATTGAGCCAGGTCCCAAACCTGCTATTCGACATGTAGGCAAACGCAAACCTGTAGTTGTGGTTGATCCCCACAAAGGTTCATCATCGAAGAAACCTAGTGGTTCAAAACCTGATGATGATGGTGTTGATGAACTTGACAAGATTGCCAAGGATGAACCTGAACCTTCAGTGTTTGGTGATGATCAACCAATATCTGTTCCTGCACGTCGTAAGAAGCAAGATTCAGAAAGTCAGATTGAGAAACTAGGTAGTGATGCTCTTGAGCCTAGGCGGGTTTCTGTTCCACTACCTGGTAGTGAAGTGCAAGCCATGACACCAGCTCTCCGAAAGATGTTGAAAAAGCTTGAAGATACAGTTGAACTGTACAAGCAGCTTCATGTCAAGCATTATCACATGTCACCAACTCAATTCAGAAGAAGGACTTCCATGTTGGGTCTTCCTGATTCTGTTTATGAGAAGTATGAAGATGTGGTGAACAAGTGTCGTGTGTGTAGTACTTCAGTTGCACCACCGCCGAGAGCCAGGATTTGAGGCATTAGGTCGTCCAACTTTGGAGATGCCATCTTTGTTGACCATGCCGAGATTTTGTTGAGGAAGAACAAGTACGTGGTGTTGCTTGTTCTTGATGGTGCATCGAACTTACTTTGGGCTACGGCAGACAACTCAATGAACAACAAAGAGACTATTCAGGCTCTGAGGTTGTGGACCGATGAGAACAATTGTTTGCCTAAATCCATTGTAGGTGATGAAGCTTTCTTTCAAGAAGACTTTCTGACTTATTATCGAACACGGTATCAAGGAATGTCCTTGTGGACCAAGGACACCATGGCCAAACAGAGCTGAATCAGTCAGACTCTTCAAACGTCAATGGCAGATAATGTCAAAGAATCCTGAAGATGATAGAAGATGATAGATTCAAAGGAGTGACAGTTAGAGAAGCTATCAAACGTACTGTTTGGGCCAGCAATACTCAACTCACTATCAGTGGTTATTCTCCTTTGGAAATTGCTACTGGTAGACGACCTCCAGATCTGTTGGACATTGAGACCTCTGATCCTGCTCAACTGAGCATTGAACCTTTAGTTGAAGACAGAACACAACAGGAGTTGCAGAGGTTGGCATTGAAGGCACATCAAGAGGCAAGACAGGCAGCCGATCTTAGGCATGACATGGCCAAGAGGACTATGCCTTCTGATGGTCCATACAAACCAGGTGAAAAGGTTTTTGTTTGGATGTCTCCTGCCAACGCTAACTCTATTTCGTCTAAGGCATTAAGGAAGGAAAGATGGATCAGAGGTACTGTGATCTCACAGGAAGGTGCTATGGTCAACATTCAAGTAGACAATGCTGTCATGCGTGTCAATCAATCGAAGGTCAGACGTGATCATGATGAATGGCATGATGTTGCTGTTCCTGGACTTGACAATCCAGATCCTGCTCCACTTGCTTTACAAGATGAAGATGACTATGAACCAGAAATGAATGCCTCTTTTGCTGAGGCTTATCTTGGTGAACAATGTCATTGGTTCTGTCAGTCTGGCAAGTGTGATGTAGTTGAACTACTGACCAGCAACACTGGCCTTAGTTGGCATATGTCCAGAATGAACATGAAGGTTGGAGAACCGATGGATCACAAACATGAGTTCAGTTTCAACAGTAAGACGAAACAGTATGAGGTGTGGAAACAACTTGAAACACTTGATCCTGAATATGTGTTGATCACAAATCCTTTAAATTCATGGAAACACTCGATATACAAGTTTTGCCTTGAAGTGATGAAATGGCAAACTGATCGAGGAAAAGGATTTATTGTGATTGCACCTCCTGACTCAGGAATTGCCAAGTTCTTGAAACAGAAGAAACTTGAGAACGATAGGATCAAGTACGTGCTTGCTCAACACAACTTTGACATGACCAATAATTGTCGATGCAACATGGCTATCAAGTCATTGTTTATGTTCTATAACTATGAAGATGATTTTGGCTTGTTTGAACCAAGGTATGCCTTCACTCATGAAGGGAAACTTTGGAATGATCCACAATGGAAGACATTGCCATCACGTTTGTGTTCATTTGTCGCACACTTCACACAGCTTGTTCCATGGAAGGACATGAGACAGAACTTTCTTGTCGAAGATTTGTTGAGTGATTTTGATGATGGAGCACTCTGTGGTGCTTCAATGTTGTTGGATCGTGGCGCGGAGTGTTCACGCTTGTTGCAAGACTTGCATCATGTTGAGACTTCAGTTCCTGTGCTCTTGATGCACATACTTCCACAGAAGTTCACCACTCAGTTGCCTATCCAAACATTGAGAAAGATTGATCAGTTACCAAGAAGTACAGAGGCTAGTGTCAGAGAATCAACTGATCCCAGGATCATTGAACTGATCCCTGGGTTGAAGGATATCAGACAGAAGACATTGCCTCAAATGTACTTTGAAGCATGCAGAGTTTTTTGAGGAACTTATGGACGTGTGAATCCTTTGTTCCAACATCCTGAAGGTGCTGTTTTGCTTATTTGGAAACCTGGTGATTATGATCGTGTTTACTTCATGTTTGTGTCACAGTTGTATCCACATCACAAACAATTCAACATTCATGATTGGAGCATGATCGTCTATTCAGTTGAGACTACTGGTGCAATCAAGAGGAGAGTTGAACATCCTCCAACATCAAATGATTCACCAGATGACGCTGATCCAATGCATCCCGATCAGCATGGTGGTGTTCCTCCTGTTGAACCAGATGATGGTGCTGATGTTCCTATACCTGATGAACCAGATGATCCCTCTGGATGATGACAATCAGCCTGACTATCCAACTGGACCAGATCCAGATGATGCTGATAATGATGAAGAATATTTCATCCCAGATGATTCTGGACCACCACCAGGAGATGACATGGACATATCAGGAGTAATTTAGGACTCGGGGGAAACAGTTCCTATTGATTCAAGTTCTTCATCAACCCCGTTCTCAAATCCTGATATGCCAATTGAACAGATTGCTGATCCTGGGGATGATGGTCCTTCACCAGGAGATGATCCAATTTCAGAACCTCAGAGTCCAAAGGAAGCAAAGAGAATTTGCTGTTGATTCTTCTGCTTTGCCAAAGGCAAAGGCCAAGGTTATCATCAAGAGGCCAAAGGTACAGTTACCAGGTCACGTTCAACCAGTTTCAGTTCCTATGAAGAAGGATGATGTCTATCAAGAAGATGAAGGACTTTCACATGACCCTCAAGCCTCCAGTTCGAATGATACCTCGATTCCATTGCCGACGACGACGCCTACGTCCTTTGTGCCAGGCGACTATGCGCAGCAAGAACAACAACAACCATCACAACCAGCACAGGAAACTGAGGATGAAGTTATCTTATCATACTGATGATACTCCTGTGTTGACTGAAGAAGAAATATCTCAACTTCAAAAAGAAGATGCTGACACTGAACCTTACAATTCCGACAGTTCTCATTTTGTTGATGTTGATGGTACTGTTTTTGTTCCATTGAATCCCAAGCTTCATGCTGCTCCTGATTTTGGTTCATATGATGTTACTGGTTTCAAACAGTTTGAACAGTATTTGGCCAAGAATGTTAAGAAACAGCCAAAGGCTGAATCAGTGATCACTCAAGAAGTTTTGAGAAAGTATGCCAAGGAGATCAAACAAGCCAAGCTTGAAGAATTCAGAAGTTTTCTGGATTTCACTGCCATGACATTCCGTGACAAGAGACGTCATAAGATTGATAACTATGTCACTGGAAGATGGGTGCTAACCATCAAGGTTGATAAGGATGGCCAGTTTAAGAAGTTCAAGGCTAGATGGGCTTGTCGTGGATTTCAAGATGCTCAAAAGTATGACTTACAAACAGGCAGTCCCACGGCTACCAGGTATGGATTCCGTGTGGCATCTCAGCATGCCGCCTCGATGTTCTGGGATTTACTCCATCTGGACTTGAAAACTGCCTTCCTTCAGGGGGGAACATACGACTTAGACGCGTCATACATGTTCAGTTGCCTACTGACATCGGTCTGCCCCCTTACTTGGTTGGTTTATGCACTCGTTCAGTTTACGGACTTGCGGACGCACTGCGTCGGTGGTGGAACCGTCTTGATAAATTTCTGATTTCATTTGGCATTCAACCAACAAGAGCAGACAGATGCACATATGTGTGCTATGATGGTGCTTTCAAGGAACCAAAACAAGTTCACTTTTCCGACTCTGAGGCAACAGAACCAGCACAAGTATCCTACTATGGCGCAGGCTCGCCCTCAGGCGAGGTAGCGCGGGATGAATCCTCCGACATAGCTGAGGAAGTTCATAAGTCTCTTTTGGTTGAAGAAAGATTGTTTTCTGCTTGTTATCAACAACCCCAAACCTGGAAACAGAGGAAGGACTATAAGGAGAAGAAGATTGAAGATTGTGCATGGACAACAGTTGTTGATGCTGACATGTTGAAGTTCTTGGAATCTGTCGGGCATAAACCTGGTTGGTATCCTTTTGAGAATGGTCATGCACAAGTTGCTTATCGTGCTCAATCACTCAGGACTCCTGATCCTTATTATGATCGAAAGAATGTCCACTTGAGGACTTCAATTGTCAAGAAGCTGAAGTTCTTGTTTCAGTCTTCTTACCTTCAGAGCGTACGTACCTTGCCACAACACCACAGTTGACACCTGAGATTGTTGAAGAACTCTTGGAACATTTCATGGATCCAGTGAATGGCAGTAATGCCAAGGGTCGAAAACCGATTGGCATGTGTTGTCTTCATGTTGATGACTTGTTTATTGCTGGCACTCCAGAGTTGCTAAAGAAGTTCAAAAGAGTTATCAGGTCACAATTCAAGATTGGTCATGAAGACATTAATGACTTGATGTTCACTGGTCAGCGTGTCAAGTGGGTGATTGATGAGAAGACTAAGAAGAAATCTCACATCACTGTTGAACAATCCTTGTGTGTCAGTGAATTGACTGAAGTTGTGGTTCCTAAAGGTTGGAAGGATGAAGACAAGTGTGACAAGGATTTACACACTGCGTATCAATCTCTTCTTGGTAGTATCAGTTGGTTGCAGTCAAGAACACAGTTCCAGGCATGTTATCAGTTTTCACGTTGTGCTTCTGCAGCAGCTGCTCCAACCATAGGTGATTGTAAGGCATTGAACAAAATCCTATGGAACTCATGTTCTGGCTAATTTAAGGTGACCCTCGGTTAGTTGCTATGCCTGATGCTGCATTCAGAAACAACAGTGATAAATCATCTCAACGTGCTATGGTTATTTTTATGGCTGAACCAAGAAAAGAGACGTCCAAAAACACCAGAGGTTCTTTGATTTTCTTTGAGTCCGCTAAGATCAAGAGAACGACTTTGAGTACCACTGTTGCTGAACTTTATACTTTGATGAAGTGTTTTGGTTGTCAAATGTTGAGAGGACTTATCAAAGATATCATTGGACTTTCAAGTGAGATTCACATGAGAACTGATGCCAATAATTTGGTTACTATTGCTAGTACCACTCACGTTCCCGAACAACAAGAAACCATTCACATGATTCAAATGTTAAGAAAGGAAGCTTGTTCAGGATCCATTGCTGATTTATCACATATAAGAACTCAGTGGTGTTTAGCTGATTGTTTAACCAAGAAGTCTGCCAACCCACAGAATCTTATTGATGCTGTTCGACAAGGTATCCTCAAGGAAGTTGATGCACATCCACAATTCAGATCATTACTTGAACACAAGGCTTACCTCAGGTCATGGTTGCCAACAGTTTGCAGTCATGTTGATTTCAGACATGATGTATTCTTGTTAGGTGACTCTCTGAGGAATGAATGACTATTTTTTGAATTTGTGCCTGTGGCTCAAACGAGTAGGGAGACCAGCAGAGTCATCAACAGCCAGAGGCTTTCTCTCAGGAGAGGAACTGGGAGGATACTATCGTCCATTTCAGGCAGTACCACCAAAACCAGAACGAAAACCATGGAGTCTTCCCAATGCAGAACGAAAACCATGGAGTCTTTGCAATGAAGACAATATGAAGTACTGTACTGATTATCGAAAACAGACTACTTGGTATGCATGTCAAAGATCTTTCACCTTGAGAGTTGCTAGGAGATTACACAATATCTTTTACAATCAGGGACATGATGATGAGTTCAACCTGAAGGTCATTGGTGACGTGATCTCATGGGTCTTAGAGTTTGGTGGCCGAAATAGTGAGTATTCGAAGCCTCTGAAGTGCTGCTGAGATTTTCTTCGATGCATGTTGTGCTTTGTGACATCGGTAGAGGAAGATGAATGCTTTCAGGAAAAGACTAACATCGCTCATCAACAGTTGATGAAATGGAAGGACAAGTTCTTTTTCCCCATGTCCAAAGAGATGTCAAGGATTTTGAGACATGAGAAGGACTCTACTCTCTTTGACAGCAGAGGAACCATGGAGATTTTTGAACTCTTCAAAAGGCTTGAATGGAAGCAGGTATCTCCTATGGGCACCAACAACATCACTGGCAAACAATTTGCAGCATTTTTGTATGCCAATGACAAGTCAAGATTCCAAATTGACTTATATCTCAATGATGAGTGGAAGGCTTACAACAACGCAGATCATGGGCCTTTCCAGTTGAGGATTGGTTGTATCCAAGGCCATTCCAACGAGATAGGTGGCCCATTTGCCTCGTCCACACGCTGACAAGAAATGAAGCTCAGATTTTAGGTTGGGTCTTCCACGTCACCGACAGCTCGAACATACAATCAATATCCAAATATGGTCTCAAGAAGGATGCTCGAAACAAACGAAAAGGAAAAGGTAATCGTGGTCGTGATTGTGTTCACTTCATGTATCACAATGACAATTCACCAGGTTACATCAAGATGGCTCCTGGTACTCATGTTCCACAAGAATACCGAAATCCTGCATTCTTTGTGTTGAATTTGAGCTACATGGATTTCAACAATCTCTTCTTGACCAAGAATGTTGTTATTTTGTCGATGTAAGATGTACCAGCTCGTTTTCTAAAAAGAGTGGATCAGCTTCCTACAATTGCTCTCAATGCAGAACACATTGGTCGTGGCCACAGTCTCCCAGCATCAGTCACTGGTGGTTGCTGGATGAGTGGCCCCACGTTCGAACATGTGCAACGCTGGAGGTGAAGTCCCCGATCACATCAGAACTACTGCAAGGCAGTACATGGGCCAATCAACTCCTTCCAATTATGGCCAATTAGGGTTTGGATTGCCCATGGCCAGCAGATCAGCATTCAAGGCTGAAGATGAGTCACTTCATGGACTCAGAGCAGGAGGCTCCACTCAGTGGAGGAACCTGGAGGAGGCTCCACCTCAGTGGAGGAACCTCAAGAAGACACATCAGCAGATGCAGCTGGTGCTCAAAGGGATGACACCTCGCAACCCTGGTATGCAGGATGTGAACCTGGAGGAGGCCCTGCCTCAGCAGAGGTACCTCAGGCAGAACCAGAAGAGGATCCAAGCAGAATTCCAGAAGATGACATTATGGATCCTCAAGTAGTTGCAGATTGGGAGCGAGATCATGGACCAGCAGAAGATGAATATCTCACAGATCATGCAACTGGAAGTTTTTCTGCTACCTATCCATGGATGCTCTACGACACTGGAGTGTTCTGTGCCAGACTCGAGTATGGCAGTATCGACAGGAACAAGGTAGGTGAGAAGGTGATCATCTTAAGAGAGTGGAACTATCTTTTGACCAATCAGAGAATAGCTCTCAGAAGACAGGGGATCTCCAGAGTTGAATGGGAACGACTTCCTTGGACAGGTCATGTTTGTTACCTTTTTACTCGTGCATGGGAATGTTGCAGGTATAGATCAAAGTTGATGAGAGATGGACGTTATGATGCTTGCGCCACATTCCTGGAAAAGTGCCGAGAACCTTGTACAGACTGGCTCAGAGGAGAACATCCACCTAGAGACTTTGAGAACAGAGGTACAATCGATCAGGATCAGTGGAGTGAGAACTGGAAGATCTACAGCACCAATCTGAAGTCTTCGATTTCTATCAATGTCATTTGGACAAATTCATCAGGAAGAACGACAAGTTATGGATAGATTTCTGCAAGACCTTTGAAGATCCAGTCACGAATAGGTGTATCTTGAACTCGACACAAGGGCAGGTGATATGACTATTCTAAACGTTGAAGTGCCTGCCACAGAGTACACTGTACAACCTTGTCCTGAAGATCATTTGAGTTTCAGCACGAAACTCATGGTCATGGCCTTGCAGCTCTACCAAGACAAAGTCGAAAAAAGTTTTTGTCCTTATGTTCAATATGCCTATGACAAACTCACTCAATTTGTTGACAGTCGAAAGGAGATGACTCAAAGGTCATATCGGTACTTCTGTGAACACGCTTACAATCAATTCTTTGTCCATGAGGCCTTCCATCAATTGGCACGGGCTAGAACCAAGGCAAAGGAAATTGGTGCCGACACTCCCTTGCATTCATCCACAAAGCTTGATGGTTATGCTTGGATTCAAGATCATGGTGAGATCAAGCATGTTCCAAAAGAGCGTCTTCAAGATGATGAATTACCTGAATACAATGAAGACGAGCATATGCATGAGGAAGAGACTGAAGATGTTCCAGTCGAAGAAGAACCAGCAGGAGATGAATTTAAAGGAGTTCCAGTTGAAGAGGAACCTGCTGATGAAACGATGGAAGCAATGTTGGATGTACTCAAGGTTGAAGAAGAGCCTGAGGAATCCAGTCAACAGAAGGATGAAGAAGAACCTAATCGTGAAGAAGTTCCAGACCCGATCTTGTATCCTAAGGTTTCAGTCAAGATCAGAAAGGAGGAGCCTGGAGTGCCAGATGACAAGACTTCAGGACCTGCAACTCCTCCTGCAGAAGGTGCATGCTCTCCCTCAGGAGAGGTAGTACCAGGTCAACTTGATCAACAAGATCAAGCTGAAGAGGAAGAACCGATGGACATCTATGTCTATCACAACAATGAAGATTGTTGGGGTCAATTTATGATCAGTCATCTTCGAGAAAATCATGTGGCACTGTTGAGACGTTTGGTTTTTATCACAGGTCGTGCTGTTGATGATGGATCTCGTCCTCTTCCTCAAACACCTGATGATATCTATCCTTTCAGTCTTGGACTATTCATGGAAGTTGTACAAGACATGACTTTTCCAGACTTCATGAATTTTGTATACTCGGCTTACTGGTGATCAAATCAACTTCGAGTTCTACTTCGACTTGAAGCTTGCCTGTGAGCAAGTATTGTCAGAAAATGCTCATGTGAAGATCCATCACTTCGATATTGACGCAAAACCTCACTTGCCACGACCAGGAGACGACCCAAAAGCTCCTGCTGATGAGGAATTCAAGGAGTTACCTGAAAATGTGGAGAATCGTCAAGTTTTCCAATTGGAGGGAGATGATGACTTTTTGATCGACATTACAAGTGGATTACTGAGTGCAATGTTACCACACGTCAACGTTTCTTCAAGAACCTGATATTCCACCACCTGAGCATGTCAGCCAGAAGGTTCAAGATGAAGAGAAAAAGAAGGCTGACCAACATGGAAGCTCTCCCTCAGGAGAGGTACCATCTGCACCTACAAGCTCTGCCTCAGCAGAGGCAGGAGGGGCAAGCGCTAAGGCAAAACCAGAGCCTAAAAAGCTCACATACTATGGTTATGACATTACTGGCAATGAAGAGGATTCCATTCTCAGAAGGTTGCAAGAGTGTCATGAATATCCAGATTGTGAACACTGGGCCGGTTTTTACAACCATGGTTTTCCAGCTTATGCTCCTCAACGTCATATGTTCTGGCACAAGCAGTGGAGAGTTCATGAAGATCACAAGGATGCATGGTTTACTCCTACTGAAGATCAGATGATGGCGACCTACATCTATTTGTACAAGAATTTGAAGGTTGAAGATGAGTTGGAAGATATCAGGAAGCTTGCTCGTTACAACTGTTCTGATCCTCGAATGTCACTCAGACAGAGGAGAAATGTTCAGCGTCTTTCCAAGCTAGCCGAGACCAAGTGGAGAGAAGATTGGGATAAGATTGATGAGGCTCTACAAGATTACATTGAAATTAACGAGAAGATCCCATACATCAGCATTCACAAGGTTTTGGCAGCTTCATTCCTTGGTGCTAGCTTTGTTGATCCAGAGGAAAGAGATGATGAACATCCTTTCAGAAAATCGAAGTAACTCTCTTGTATGTTCTGGAATCTTGGCCAATGGTGTGGAACAAATGTCAGAAAGTGTCCATTACCAGCACAGCTTGAGAAGTTCAAGAGCTACATTGATTACAACGTTGATGAATATCACGAGCCTTTGGATCTCAATGAGAGACCTCAACCTTACAATTACTTTATCAATGCAATCAAGGAGCTCGGTGCACATATCTTCTTGAACTGCGAGGCTGGTTCACTTTTCCCTTTTCGAGGAGATCTTCAATCAGGTGGATGGCACACTTGTTTCAACGGCTACACAGATTTGATGTGCGCTGCACGCCTCGGTCGCGGAGCATCAATCAAACAGATCGCTGGGCCTAGTACCAATGAAGGTGACACACGTGAAAGGTATATTTCATGGGCTATCTTTGAGATCATTTTTGGTGAAACAGTCAGTCGTGATACTTCTGATGTTGAACCTCTCACCAGAGCTCAGATGCAAATGTGCCGAGTGTGCATCTATCATGTTAGCCAGCATCGTGTTTCATCCTCTGCATCAATGACCGGTGAAGGTATTGCTGTTAAGACTTGGGAGTGCAAGAGGTATCAGGTTGACATACTTGCTGGTGACGGCGACAAAGCCTGCTATCTTGCAACACCAGGCATCGGCAAGAAATGCGTACCATCTTACCAACAGTCATTGCTTCAGTTCTGGACTGACAGGATGGTCAAGGTAGCTGCTTCTTATCGAAGAAGGTACTACCGAGACCAAGATGCATGCCCTGTAAGGGTCAAGCATTTTATTTCTGCATCATTTGATGACTTGACAGAACTGGCAGTCAAGCTTGCTTTCATCAAGACTGACACCTGCACTGATGAACTTGCAAAGGCTACAGAAGGTCTTGGTGACTGTTGCATGATGTCTGTTTTTGAATGGGGACACAGTCGATGGGAACTCTTTGAGGACATCAACGATTATCAGGATGAAGACCACAGAGATGAGGTTGGTGAATTCTCCTTTCAAGTCAATGAGATGTGTTTACACAATGATCACAATCTTTTCTTGATTGGTGAAAAGGACACAACCCTCTTCTTGTACACCTTGAACCCTCAATGATGACTTGGCAAGAGAAACGTGAATATCGAACAATAGAAGCCAAGAAGAAGAGGAAACAAAGTCGCAAGGAACACGGAGGGATAATCGTCGTAGAGGTCGTGGAAGTCAAGATGATGATGACGACGATGATGATGATGGTCTTTGGCTTGATCCAAACTCATGGAAGAACTACCCTGGTTATCCTCGTGGTGGTGGTGGTCATGGTTCCTCATCGAGCACTTTTTCTGGCGTCCCAAGAACCGATAAGCATATGCCTCTACTCATAGAGGGTAATGCATTTCTATTTTCGATTTTTGTACAGTCCGTGTACAAAGATTTCATTCACTCCGATTTCACATCTGATAACATACACTCTTCCTCAGAAGAGAAAATGTTGATGATTTTCAACTTCAACCATTTCATTTCAGCTTTCAACATTTCATTTAACTGAGAGTAGTTAGCATGCTGCTAGCACTTCAACTTCAATTTCTGTCCTTTGTTACTTGAATGAGTAACATTGGAGACCCGGTTTCATTCCGGTATTTTGTGATTTGGTCTTCGTTTTTCGTGTGATCTGAATTTCTGAATCTTGCAATTCCAAGTAGATACATTTCACCGATTTGGGCATTTTGCCAGGTATCGACTGTGCATAGCGCACCATTGTCGAAAATTCATTTTGCAGCTGCCGTGTTTTCTTTTTGACATGTCCTTAGGACATTTCACGATGTTTGCATTGCTTCACAATGTACAGCTTTTCTTCTGCGTACTCCGTCGTTTTGAGACAACTTTATTGACTAGTTTATGGGCTGAGAAAGTCTATCCCAAATGGGTACGACAAGGCATAGTGCTCAATTCATTGCTTTTGAATTTGCGCCTGTGTTTTTGTTTTCTGTGGGCCCTATGGGGTATATAGCATGAGTACTGAGCACAATTTGAATAAGCTGTCAAGGCTCAAGAGAGATATAGAGGTACAGTCTGTAGACTAGGCGCAGCACTGGCTTGGCTAATAGGCCTGAGTGAAAACAGTGCTTGCAGCCTGAGAAGACGCTTTAGCTGATCCTAGCTTCTTGAATAGGACGCTACTGCTCCTCTTCAGCCCTCCCCTCAATCCTCCCTCCCGCTTTTTTGTTTAAATCTAAGCTTGCACGCTTTTCAATACACTAGTTCAATTAGATAATATATGTATATATACACATATTTCTGGTTGCTTATACATACACTTTTCATCTTCAAAAACCTTATATATGATCATGAATACGCATATGCATCTACAAAATCATAGTTTTTTGTATGTACATGTTGTATCCCTAATTAAACCCTCAAGAAACCCTAAGCAAACCCTAAACCAACCCTAAAGAAACTTTAAACCAACCCTAATAGACCCTAAACAAATCTTTAATAAACCATAAACCAAACCTAAATAAACCCTAAACCAAACCCTAAAATACATTAAATACACTTGCACATACATTACCACACATATGCATATAGTCATGAATGTATATCTGTAGTATGTTTTCACAGTGTAATCCCACCCTCTCTTTGATATCCCACCTGCCCTCTCGGGACAAGTTGTGGTCTCACATGAGCGCGCATTCATATGAATTTTTTTTGATGCAAATCAAATTTTCTTTTGATACGGTGACCACCTGTGGATCTCGTGGACAGTCAGCAATCTGAGAGAGATATTTTTTTACCAATCAATTTTTTTTGATGATCAGCCGGATTTTTTTGATGCGAATCATTTTTTTTGATATTGCATCCGATGTGTGCAGCGAGCTCGTTCCAGCAAGAATCTTTTCTGATTTGTTCCGTGCCCACGCTAAGTACTGCACTTGTTCACGTTCTTTTCCAATATTCGGAGTGTGAGCATGTCACCAGTCCCCACCCATCGGCCACCAGCCACCACCACCACCAGCAGCCAACCGACTACCAAACAACATTTTTTCCAGCACCCGTAGGCCATTTTCTATAATTCTTTATTTTTTGGATTTGTTTTCAGCATGGAATGATTTTTTCGAGG
>Ga0126338_10001280_pt1 | contig 16037 bp, 10 predicted proteins | sample OrbCmetagenome_2_FD_92529 | JGI IMG/M metagenome (GOLD analysis project Ga0126338, IMG submission 92529) | Coral microbial communities from Petempiche,Puerto Morelos, Mexico - Orbicella C C metagenome | ecosystem: Host-associated > Invertebrates > Cnidaria > Coral | place: Petempiche,Puerto...
TACAGAGAACTAAAATAAAATCAAAAACAAACGCAAAAATATTACGCGTCCTCTTACCATATCTGTAGAGCATGGTATAATCGCTCATATACCATGATGGCTAAGCTAATTGCATTATCCAAGGATCCAGTTTTTAATTATTTAAGATATCCTACATCTCACATCACACGCTTGTTGCTCTTATTTTGTTGCCACGCCGAGTTCCCTAATTTGTTCTTTGAAATGCAGGATGAATCAGTATAGCCGAACTCGTCTTTAACACGTTGGGCTTTAGCCCAATACCTTTAAACAAAGGAGACGTTGAGGGATTGATATAGCAGGGCTTGGAATCGCGAGGCAGAGTGTTTTATTAGCACAGGTTTGCTCTCCGCGCCTAAGTATTTGTACACCAGCTGAGTAAATGGGTAAGAAAGCCCAGGAGCTCGATCGACTAAAGGCGCAACCTCAAGCGTACAAAACATACCTGTGCAGTTGTATCCATCGCCTGAGAAGCCAGCTTGGCAATGACAGACGAAAGAGTCGCTTAATTTTGTACAAAGAGCGTTCTTGTGACATAAGATACAGCTGTTAAGAGGTTTACACTCGAGACCATCTCCATGGAAACCCTTGAGGCATGCACACTTGAATGACCCTGAAGTGTTCACACATGTAGCATTTTCGTCACACGAATAAACATCTAATGCGCATTCATTGATATCAGAACACTCCCAGCCATCTCCTGTGTAGCCTGATAAACAAATACAGCTGTGCGAACCATTCGAGTTTACGCAGGAAGACTTGATATGGCAATTATCTACCCCGAGGTCACATTCGTTGATGTCGACGCAATCACTTCCATTTAATGTAAAACCTGATTTACAGGTACAGAAAAAGGAACCGAATGTGTTTTCGCAAACCGCTTGGCCGTGACAAATTCCAGTTTCTTGGTGACATCCACCGAGTTCTGTACAGTTTGATCCATTTCTGGTTAAACCTAAACTCGGGCCTATCAGGCACTCGTCAACATCTTCACAGCTGGAACCATTTCCGGTAAAACCTGTTCTACAGGTGCAGTCAAAAGATCCCGGAACGTTTAAGCAACTTGCATTTGAATGACACCTGTCAAGCTGTAAAGAGCATTCATCGATGTCTGTGCAGTTGTATCCGTTACCATAGTAACCATGTTTACAGCTGCAGTTGTAAGAGCCAGCGGTGTTAAGGCAGAGGGCATGCGTATGGCAGTCGTGTGAGTCTTGCACGCACTCATCTACATCCTGACAAACACTGTTATTAACAACAAAACCCGCTGAACAGTTACATCCATATGACCCAGGCGTGTTGAAGCAATTCGCAGAAGTGTTGCATTTGTGGACGTTCAAGGCACACTCGTCTATATCACTGCAGTCATGCCCGTCACCGCTGAAACCTGCCTTGCAGACGCAAGTATATGGGCTTGACGTGTTGACGCAAGAGGCATTTGAGTGACAAATATTGCATTCATCTGCATCTAAACGGACGCGATAAAAGATAGAAATGGAAATTGTAACCTTTAGCTCTTATTAACCGAGCAGGAGGTCCGTATGGGAGAATCTTGACCGAGGTCCTGACCCGACCGAGGTCAATACTCGCCCACACAGACCGACTAAGCTCGGTTGATAAGATGTTTATTATATGGCAAACAAATCACCCCAAATTGTAACCGGTCTAGATGCCGCTCTAAATGGGAAAATCTAGACCACGGTCATGCAGCATCGATTTCAGCCAATCAAATTCGTGAATTCGGTAGTTCCCAGTCCTTGTGAGACAGCCATATAATAATTAACCTTGTTAGTGCAATCTGCATAGTATATAGGTCAACTGATAGGTCCTTTTAGCACAACCTGAAATCCGGCTATTCCACGAGATTTGAGTTCTGTGAAAAGACGCCAACTGGCAGATAGAATTTTGATAGAGACTTGTAGCGAGACAATTTAAGCAGAAATAAAAAACAAACCGCGGTAATAAACATGACGAAATAACGCATTCTGAAAAAACTCTGTCTAAACACTAAGGGCCTGCTTACAAGAAGAGAGGGTTACCCTAGCAAGCGGGTTACCCTAGCACTCACACATTTCCTATTTTTTCTCTTCGTCGTGTTTGCAAGGCAGCTAGCGTTACCCTGGCAGGCGGGTTAACCTGTTTCCTTGTAAACACTCCTACATCTTCAGAAGTGACGGTTAATAAACTCTACATAAATAATATCATGATGGCATTTGTGTTGTTGGGAAATAAGTATTGCTGTACCCTCTTTTCTTCTTCTTCTTTTTAAGGTAGATCTCTTACAAACCTTTAACGACCCGCTCAGCTAACAAACCTCCTCCTACCCCTGGAATCAATAGACCCACAGGTAGCCTCATTCGAATCTGTTTATTCAAAGTGCGAGCAACACTGAATTAAACTATGAAAAAGAAAACGTTTCGGTGATTAAGAAGGATGGTAAATTCTGGGGTTTTCTTCAAGCTCGGAGGTGAAATGAGGAAGACGTATGATGTTCAAAACAACAAAATTAACTTGTTAACTTCGTGGTCCATGTTACAAATGGCTACACACACAATCAGACGTATCGCAAAGGACTCTGGGTACGAGGGCTGTTCGTTATACTTGTTAACTTCGTGGTCTATGTTACAAATGGCTCCACACACAATCAGACGTATCGCAAAGGACTCTGGGTACGAGGGCTGTTCGTTATACTTGTTAACTTCGTGGTCTATGTTACAAATGGCTACACACACAATCAGACGTATCGCAAAGGACTCTGGGTACGAGGTCTGTTAGTTACACATACCTGCCCTGATGTTTGATAACACGCTACACGTAAGTAATATATTCCAAATAACAAAAAGTGACCATCTAAGACAGCGCATAACTTCAACACAACAAAACTAGGTTGTTGATAAGTGACAATGTCGTTGGGACATGCTTGGAATATCCTGCAGAAATAAACGAAACAAATAACAGCTGATAGGGTGTGAGTTGAGAATAATCTAATGGGGAGTTCAAGTAACCCTGAGGACAACGTCGATTAAAAGATGAATTTATATCTTACCTACGAATCTCGCGGTACCCTGAAGTCATTTACTTTGTTTATTACTGTCAAAACTATCACAAACTAATCCTGGAACACAGCCATAAATTTGAAATAAAAATTCAAAAAATTACCCGCCGTGGTTCACGTTCTCCAGACAACGCAGAATTTGGTCATTTCGCGTTGTTGTTTTGCAGGGGACGGCAAAGAAATGTACCAAGAATTATAACGCACTTGCACAGCCATTGTTCTGCTCATTAAACCTTTGTTTGCTGACGTTCCCGTTGCCGTTGTCGTCGTGGTTTTCTTAAACTCCCTAATATTAATTGATTTAAAGACGCTGTAACAAAGTAATTGGCCATTTTACAGTTGTCTGCTTAGGGCCTCTTCAAATGAGCCCGGTAACCGGGCTGGCTCGGTTACCGGGACGAATTTTATTGTCTGTTCATATGGGAAATTTCAGCCCGGTCGACCGGGATGAAATTCAAAAAACTGGTGCGACATAAAGTTGAATCGTTCACGGCTATCGTAGCTTTGTTGACTCTTGTAATTTTACTAATAAAGCCAATTCGCATACTTCTGAAGTGAAACGCATACAAGGCAAAAATAATGCCATTTTGGCCGCTGTGTTGCGAAAGCGAAGTTATTTTGTCAAAAAAGTTTCGTCCCGGTCACCCGGGGTAGAAAATTTTCATCCCGGTCGGTGAGATCTCGGTCGCAAAAACCGAGTTCTCGGTAACCGGGCCAGCTCGGCTTCTCATATGAACACATCGAAATTTGTGCGAACAAAAGAGTGGCCAGGCGAGATCTCGGAAACCGAGCCAGCCCGGCTGACCGGGTTCATATGAAGAGGCCCTTGGTGACCTAGCAAGGCAGGAGATGATCTGCGCACACAACTGTAAAATAGGCTTTTTACAAAACTGCAGAAATTCTCGCGCGTTCGATGTCTAATTTTCATTGTAAATATAAGCGGACATAATATGATTTCTGCCTTTTCGTTATTGTAAAAAAAAAAAAAACAAAAACAAAAAAAACAAAACAAAACAAAACAAAACAAAACAAACAAATCGACGTCAGTTTTTCACGCGTGATGAATTTCGTCATGACATAGTGAACGTAGTCTGCGGATTCAAACCCACAGCTACTTTAACAATGTGACAACGAAATTTCTGATCAATAACAGGACGGACGGATGAAAAACTGACGTCAATTCGTTAAATTGAACAATGAGTCATGAAAGGCTTCAATGCTACAATTCTGTACTTGTAAAAGATTTAAAACCCACTATGTCGAACTAGTAGGTACGTACTTGATCGAAAAATTGTAGAGTGTAGTTGTTCACTTGAAAGTAGTAATAAAGGTAATTTACAATTATCGTGAATATTGATTTCGGTTTTGAAAAATTTTTAGTTTTTACAAATTATACGCTGTGAAACTTGAACAGTTTAATTGATCAGATATTTTAGACCTTGATTGATTATCATACGGAAGTGCCATGGGAGCTGCAATATCATGTTACGACAACCAGTGAAAGTAAGGTTCTCTAAAGTTGCTCTACGTCGAAAGAAGTTTTGAATATTATAGAGCATTTTCCTTTTTTCTCTCGAGTCACTCCACGAAGGCTATTCGCGCTTCCCACACTCCGAGCATCTTCCTGATCGACAATCTGAAGTCACAACTTATGGACTTAAGACTGTTTAAAACAAAACATGCCTACAGCTATCAACAACTTTAAAGTAGAAATAGATGACAGTTCAAGCGATCTGTCAGTCAATTTTCTCCTGCGCATCCTGTTAATGATAACATCGTATGGGGTCATGAGCCCTGGCATTAGATTTTAAAATTTCTCTTCCACACTTCTCCCTTCCCACCTCCACTGTTAATGTGATCACATTACACCTCTGTCCACAGTTTTCCCATGAATTTGCATGCATGATCAGCGTGTTTACAGCAACGAATGTAAGGTTCCTCGTCACGTTTTACCGAGATGTAATCGTCCGTGGATGGATTCTGCATGACCTGTGATCAGGCGTTCTTATTTTATGAAATAAAGAACGCTTGATGCAACTATTGGATGACTAACCTGTCGAGAGTCCAGACAAGACTTTCAAGTCCTAGCATCAAATCCACTTTTTAAAAGGGGTTTGCGCGAATAAAATTGCGTTACTATCGAGATAATCTTCTGGTCAATTCTAATATTCACCCTTACAAGTTCTGACATCGATGACTCGTCTAAAGATTGTATATAGGTAGTCACTTCTGTCACACAACGCTTCGCTCTCGCGGGAGAGTTGGGTGACAGAGAGAGGAACAGAACTGGACTAATTATTAAACGTGCGTACTAATGTATGTAATAAGAACGCCTGATCGTTAAGAATGCCTGATAGTAGATTAGTGTGTTAGAAGAATCCTGGTGCACGCTTTCATGACAAATTCTTTTGCCATTTTCCTTCCACCCCTTCTTCAACCCCGCAGCTCTTCTCCTTCCCCTACTAGAAAAATTCTCGATCTGCACGACATTCTTCTCAATCACCTTATCTCCGTTCCCCCAGGAAATCACACGATCGCAAGTAAAGGGCATCAAAGTTTGTAAAGCGGTTTACTTTGAGGTACGTACCGGGAGTACGTGCAGAAATACCTCGAGATCGTCTAAACTGATCTAAGGTCAAAATTATCATCGTGTGTGCTTTGGTCGTCCTCTTTTCCTTTTTTTTTTTTTCGGAGTCTTAAGATTTTCGGCAGAGGCGTCTGCGACACACACAAACATACAGTACTTCATTTGTGGTTATCAAAGAAACTGTTACATGCCGCTCTCAGCACTCTACGCGCTATCGTTCTGAAATTTCATTGCGTGTGATCTTACTGTCTACGGTGGAAATATAAAGTGTGAGTGAATTATCTTTGCATAACGACTGATAGTTTGATCAGACGCGGCTTGCCTGGCGAGGGAACCTAAGAAGCTCTAGGAGTGAGACCGTAAGATGACGCAAATTGACATGACTGAGCAGAACAAAACAAAAGCGTCTCTATACAGTCAATGTTATTAGAACAAATGCAAACCCTGCGAGATCCAATTCGGCAAGGATATCAAAACTTACCCAACACTGGTCAGTAGATATCTCTTCGCTCGTCCATTTCAAAGCAGCACAATACAGAGGGTTATCTGCTTTGCGCTTTGGCGTACGTGATGTTAATTTTAGATCCATTCGATCCTAAATTTGAAAGGTGATACTGACAAGGTAAACTTTTGAACCCTGTTATTTCGTAATAGTTCTCATTACGAGCTCATCACAAGTCATTTTGCGAAATTTAGATAACAGTTACTGCGATAAGAAGAACACAAAGACGTCGCCGTGAACCTATCACGGGAACAGCAGAAATAATCAGAAACTGAATATTAACAGAAATAGTAGGGGCGGATCCAGGATTTTTCTTAGGACGGGGTGCGCCACTAAGGAATGGCGTTACTGACTGGTGAGGTAAGCAAATTTTAAAAGCAAACACAAAGAAGGTTTCATCTCGGGGGGGGGGGGCGCACCCCCTACACCCTCCCCCTAGATCTGCCCCAGAATAATAAAGTGATACAATCCCGGGGAGAATCCCATACGAAAAGCTCGGGGGCGGTCGTCGTCTCGCTTAGTGGTATAAATCACGGATTCTGGTCTCACTTACGGTGTTCGTGACGAAACACCACTATTTTTACGGACCTTTTAGCTGCCAAAGTAGGGTGCACTCGAAGAGAAAACAACTAAAAAACTCTCTTATTTCCGATTTTAGGCTCGATTTCCGCCGGTCTCTCAAGACTAGCCCGGGCTCCTTCCCAGAACAGCGGCTGGTAATCAAGCCCATTCCTAAGTGGTATATTTTAGGGGTCAAATAAAGCTCGACCCATGCCCGGATTGGTCTCCTTTAGGGGTTCAATTCAAATTTTCCGAAGAGCATCCCCGACCTTTTCCTATGGGAGTTCCTCCGGGATACAATACCACTCATCGTTCATGCAAATGACAGGTATAGCCGGGAATCGGGAGCTCGGAGCGCGACTCCTCTAGAGCTTGGAAGAGGTTTGGCCGACACGAAAAGTTTGTGATGAAGACTTTAAATGGGCGGCCGTTGCTACCGAGCGAAGCAAATATACAATGTAAACGGTTCAGAATAAGTAGAAATGGCCTACTTATCCATTATAAGTCGGCACTGGCTCAGTGCCACAGGGTGTATTTGTATTTCTGTATTTTTTATTTCTCCACTTGACTATAGTTGACTTGACGACGACATGAATATTGTTAACAAAACAGGTGCAGTGAAAAAGAATAGGAAAGGGCAATATAAGTAAACTTATTATATGCCCTTTAATTAATACATTTATTTTAGGATAAAAGAAAACTAGTATACGAGAGGAAAAAGTAAACACACAGTTAATACATATATAATGTTGAAATTATTAATACTGAGCAAAATAAAACTGATGAAGTGAGTTTTTAAATAGTTTTCCTCTGTCTATTATGTACAAACAAAGGAATGTCATTTCAATGATAGCATCCAATAAAAGTTAGGCGAACCTTTCTTATATTTTTCTTCCAAGGGATTTTGGAATCAGGTGTTGTAAAGGACGCACTTCGAGTAGCGTAATTATGTTGCTCAAAGACTAGAGACAGGATGAGATCTAACCATGCGACGTGCATCTATGAAGCGCCAGAACTAGAATTATAAAATCAGTTGATGAAAAACATCTCTTTGCAGATGATAGAAAGGTGGGGAGAAATTTGCATACTTTTCTGTGACGTAGTTTTGCGTCATGTTTCTATTTTCGGCTGGTCAGCAAAGATGTCAAGTGTCATAAACGATGGGTGTGCAAGCGAGTCGACCGTATGCCTTGAAAGTTTCGCCCTGAGCAGGACTGCAGGAAAGCCAGGTTCTTTGGTGATTCAGGTAACCAGCCCGTTGCTGTTTATGTGTTGAGGGTGACTTCTATGCAAATCAGGCTTCATTAAGTTCATTAGATTCGCCAGTCCGTTAAATTAGTAGTTCTAGAAGGGGCAATCACTTAACGCAATGAAGTTCCATGAAATATTAATTGATGTCTCGAGTTCAATTCACTGATAATTAGTTGGGTTAAATATTTTCTTAACGGGTCGTATACATAATGGTGTCTAAAGGATCAACAGTTATTCATGGTAACTCATGTGATGTCTACGTGCATTTAGGCAATGACGTCTGTGCTAAGCACTAAGTTTATAATTGCCGATAATATGATTTCCATTTCTATAGGCGTCTCACTTAATAGCCAGCTGATTCAACTGATATGAGATGTATATTTACGACTTGCTGATCTTTGTGGGTTGTTTGGTAAGTTGATTTATACTAGTAATAGTAATTGGACCGAGTGGAGTGCAATTCAGGAATTAATCGGGCGAGTAATTTCAAAATCGGACGAGCGCGAAGCGCACGGCCGATTTGAAATTACGAGCACGATTACTCCTTGAATTGGACGATACGAGGTCCCAATTACTAATTAATCGTATCTATAACACATTTCGGAACTAAAATGTCTTTTGAGAACTTCTTTCCAAGGAAAACGTTTGTAGCGCTTTTCATAAACTTTGAAAACTGTAGGATACAGTGCAGAGGAAGCCATTAAAAGCGTGCGTTGATTGACGTGCGAATCACGTGGGTGTCCAGTTACAAAAAGTTCAAATCAGATACCTGTAACTGGACACCCAGGTGATCGCGCGCCGATTATGCAACACAAGTAGAGACCCTGAGAACCAATCAGGATGAAGAATTTTGTTATAGATACAATTAAAAACAATATTTGTGTTGCATATTTCACGAATTAGTGATTTCATTGTAATCTTTTACGTAAGTCTATATAAAACTTGTGATTGTCTTCCTTTTTATCGCTTTACTGGATGATTGATACTCGGAATTCGGACCAGTGGCAGGCTTTATCGTCAAGACTATTCACTTAGTGTCTATGTACATTACATTGTATGATATTTCATGCAAGCTAAGTTTCTGTAGCTCAATTCAAGAGTACATGAATTAATGACCTTTTAAATGTGTAAACGGTTTTATTAATTGAAATGATCGTGGGGTGTTTTGAATTCTGATTATTCCGTTCCTTGTGTATATATACTGGGTTTTATGGCAGCAAATTAATGTCGTCCATGCATTACCCTGCCAAAAGGGTTTGAATGATTACAGAATTCCGTAGGCATAGAGGGGTGAACAATTTGGACTTCTGAGGGCAATGGGGGTGATTTCCGAAGGCAAGTGGGGACTGGCCACCCATGATCATTTGGGTGCATAGATATTTGCTGGAATTGCCATTTTTGCCAGTGAAAAAGGTGGGTTGGGTCCACTTAAACCTACTAGTTCTGTCACCATCACAAACTTGGGAGGCAAGTTCATACATCAGATAGCGCAATTACCTTACTGCACAGTGTGAATGATACTTGTACCTTTAAATTTAAATTCAATGAGAATGCTTTGATTTTCCTAGTTTAACCTTGAAAGTTAATGTAACGGTGACCTTAATGAACAAGGTACACTGTTGTCATAAGATGGAGTTCAACTGTATTGTACAAGTTATTTTAATGGGCATATATACATGTAATGTTGTCTTTTTGTTTGTCTACTAGGTATTATATGTACAATGCAAAACAATCTGCAAGAAAGACCAGTACACTGTTCTCAATTCAGATGGCAGTTTTAAGAGATGTTTAAATTGCCTAACCTGTCATCCTGGTCGTGGATTGGATCCGCCTTGTGGCAGCCATATTCAAGATCCACCTAACCCTGATTGTGTAGCCTGTCCTGCAGGAAAATTCTCTGACGAACTGGACTCAGCTCCTTGTCATAGCTGTCAGAAGTGTGTAGCGTATGAAATCATAACTGCACCTTGCACCAATAGATCGAACAGGATTTGCAGTGGAACTTGTGAGGCAGGATACTTCTATTCCAAGAAAGATTCTACTCATAGCTGTCAAAAATGTTCTTACTGTTGCTTTGATGGCAAAGATGAGGAGATATCAGAATGTGCAAACCAAGGCTTGAAGGCTTCCAAGCAGTATTGTCGCCCGAGGCCAGACAAGGATTGTAGTCCTGGTTCATCAGTGATCTCACCTACCATTCATACAACTGGAACTGAGGCTTCAAGAAATGGCAGTTCTATTTCTGGAGGTGTGATTGGAGGCGTGATTGGCGGCGTGGGTTTTATATTTGTGGTAGTGATTACATTATGTTTATGGTGGTTACACCGAAAGAAGACAAGGGGAGTGTCAGGTGTGGAAGGGAATACATGTAAGTCCCATGTTGTATGTGTTAATGTGACTTATTGTAGGGAGAACATGAGGAAGAAAGAGATATGTGGAGGAGCAAAACGTACCAAACAAGAAAATTTTTATTTGCTTTTACGATGTAACTGGTTTGTACTAGCTGACATTTTGCTTCCAAATGGCAATGAGCCGAACTTAAATCTGCCAACTTTGCTCGTCCTCTTTACTTTTTTTCCTCATCAGGATTTTGGCACTTCCAAGAGACAAAAATAGAAGAGTTTGCAACTGTTTTACCAGAAAATGTAATAGACCTAGATGCCAGTCTAGATGGGAAAATCTAGACCGCAGTAAATATTGATGTCAGCCAATCACATTCACAAATTCAGTAGTTCCCAGTCCTTGTGAGACACAGCCATATAATAAATGTTAAATATTGCCATCCAATTTGCCAACCAATTTGACTAACTATAGACGAATCAAAACCGACCATGAATGACTGATGACAAACTTTACATGTGTCTTACAGCCAATACCATCATGGCTAAACTGACCAATCACATTTCACAGACCATAATGATAACATCATCGACTGACAAATGCAGTGTTTCAGCCAGAAAATTTTTCTTGAGAGCCAAAGTGGCCCCTGAAGACCTTTTATAGGGGCCAATAAATTGAAAGCTACAGAAGGAAAAATGCGTCAGGGTACCAAGGAAAATAAAGCAGTTTATTTGGATCAGGGATTAAAAAATTAATTTAATAGTTAGTGCTTTTTGAAGTGTTTCTACTCAATAAATTTCTTTTGAATCAGATACTAGTATGATCCGTGTATTACAAGAGAACAGTCCTTAGGCATACATGACATAGTCAATGATCAAGGGTTTGCAATGCATTATAGTGCGATTTCAAACTTGGAAGTTTTCCAATGTGAGAGAATCAATACAGCAGAGCAAAACGATGGATTGACTTCTTTTCTTATGTTGAATGTTTTAGAAGCAACGATCTTTCAATATGATTGTCTAGAAGGACAATGTGTGACAAAATAACCAGATTGATTGTCAACACAGAGAAATGTAGTCACCATTATGGTGACTAAACCAGAATTTTTGCCGAATTTTGGTCACTAAGGATGAAATATTAGTTACATTGGTGACCGTATCGGTCACAATTTCGAGCCCTGGGATGGCTTTTAAAATACTACGCCTGGTTAAGCCTGTAGTCTTGTAAAAGGAAAGGGCCAAATTGGCCCTTTCTTCGTTTTTCTGGGGGCCATCTCTGGTTGCCACGCGGGCTTCCCGCAATGGCGCGCTCTGATGGAAACACTGCAAACGCTATTCACTTTACTCTGAAGATGACTTTCGCTCAGGTTGTCAAAATGCCAGTCACCAACAACAGTTCTCTTCAGAACCTCCCTCACAAAGACGATCACATTAAACAAACTACTGATACTCCTGGGTTCAAACCATTTACTATACTAATTTTTAGACGACAAACAAGGGTCAATACCATAGATAGTTAGTTATAGAGGGTTAAAATAATGTAAGTCATTACAGATCTACATGTAGAACGCTATTTAGTATTTAGTTTGCGGTCAGTATAAAACACAGACTGTGGACTATGGTCTGGAGTGTTTCAGCCAGAAAATCTTACTTGAGGGCCAAAGTAGCCCCTGAAGACCTTTTTTAGGGGCCAAATTTTTAGGAAAGGGGCCAATAAATTACAAGAGAACAATCCTTAGGCATACATGACATAGGCAATGATCAAGGGTTTGCAATGCATTATAGGGTGATTTAAAACTTAGAAGTTTTCTGATGTGAAAGAATCAATACAGCAAAGCAAAAGGATGGATTGACTTCTTTTCTTATGCTGAATGTTTTAGAAGCAAAGATCTTTCAATATGATTTTCTGGAAGGACATAATGTGTGAGAAAATAACTGTTATTGATCATCAACACAGAGAAATGTAGTCGCCATGACAACTAAACCAGAATTTTTGCCAAATTTTGGTTGCCAAGGATGAAATGTTAGTTGCATTGGTGACCATATCTGTCGCAATTTCGAGCACTGGGATGGCTTTTAAAATACATGTACTATGCCTGAGTCAAGCTTGCAGTCTTGTATAAGAAAAGGGCCATCTCTGATTGCAACATGGGATTCCAGCAATGGCGTGCTCTTGGGGAAACACTGGTCTGAGTATAAAACACAGACTGAGGTATAAAACGCAGACTAAGCATTATGGACAGGTATAAAACATGGACTCAGGTATAAAACACGGACTGCAGACTAAATGTGGCCTACTGACTGCAGACTGGGCATAAAACATGGACAAAGGTACAAAATGCTGATTTTCCTGCCAAGTGGCCACAGTGCATGAAGGGAATGGTATTTTCGCACCATAAATGTCACTTGGTAAAACTGCAATCGTGCTATCACCCCAAGATGGCCGGCATTGGAGGTAAGGACTGTGATTGTTGTACATATATTATATTAATTCTTCTTTTCTAGGAGCAATCAGTAATTTTCAACTCCAGGTAGGGAGAAATAAAACAAAATAAAGGCAATTATATCAAACATATGGAGTTGAAAATTGTCGATTAACTGCTTCCCCATGAAGATAATAACAGCCAGTAGGGCACTATACTCTACTATACTATCATAATTTTGCTATCTTGGGAATCGAAACCCTGCTAGAAAAGAAGAATTAATATGTGAAACAATCGCAAAGGAAAATCAGCATTTTGTACCTTTGTCCGTGTTTTATACCCAGTCTGTGGTCATTAGGCTGCGTTTAGTCTACAGTCTGCATTTTATACCTCAGGGTCCTATTTTATACTCAGTCCGTAATGCTTAGTTGGCATTTTATACCTCAGCTCGTGGTAAGGTTCCTCTTAAGCGACAAAGCAGCCAAGACTCACAAAACAGTGGTAAGAATCTGCTAGTTTTTAAGCTACATGTGAATAATAAATTAATTAAAACATTTTCATTGTTAACTTTGGGAGACCCAGCAACCTAAAAATTTATGGTTAGGGTCTTGGAATTGTACTCCAGATTGTGCACTGGTCCAGGTCTGTGCACTGCAGCAAGTGTGTTCTTGTCAACTCCCATGCCTGCATTTTCAATTGAAAATAATATTTCAATTATATGCCTACTCACATCCATGGATCAATCTCTTGTTTACCTTAGCTGAGAAACTTGACCTATTGCAGCCTTAACAGGCACATTTTCAAAAGATAATTTCATGAGAACTTAAACCAATGCAAGGAAAGTAAAGATCCTCAATTCTTAAATTTTCAGTCAAAAGAAATGTACCAGTAACATAATTGTACATCCTGAGACTGCATAGCCTGTAAACAGGCTCTCTAGTCGAGGATGGGGCAAAGAGAAGGTGGGAAAAAAGATAGGAGGGGAGAGAGAGGAGAAAGCCTGTAGCAGACTATTGAAGCCACCGTTCAGCCCCTTTGTAATTAACGTGTCATTAATCTGTCAGCAGCATGTCATAATCTCCATGTGGATGCATTGGAATGTAAATAGACTGTACAAGAAAAGTACAGTTCAAGGGAAAATATGCAGTTCTCCCAAGCTTTTTGTAAATGGAGTGAAATGGAGCAGGTCAAACCCCCATTGTCTGTTTTTGTATATAATTATGTAAAAAGTCTTTCACTTGTCAAACTAAAAGAGCAAGTCCATATGTGTCCCATGGTGGGACAAGGACTGATGATGCTAAAAGAGTAAACATGTTACCAGTGTTTGGCATGTCCGAAAACAAGAAGCTACTTGAGCTACTAGACAACATTGTTGTGGCTCATATGCTAGAAAACCTGGGATTTCATGCAAGAAGATTTCTACAATTGTTAGGCTTGATATGTCCAGCAAATGTACAAATGCCACAAATGGTAGGAGTCGTTGAAGCCTGTCGACTCCATTTTACACTAAACGTTTCCCAAATCCAGTGGGAAGAATTCCGAAAACATCCATTTTCTCTGGCACAGATGGCAAGCAACGTTTTTGTCCTACTTTCAGCTGTGTAAAATGAATGAAATCCCTTAGAATATCGCTCCTCTTTCAAACAGATCATCTGTTTACCGCTCACTGCCAGAAGATGCCTTGCGAGACATGCAAATTTTTACTGGATGGGGTTGGCAAAAGGGATATCATGCATTCAAACCCGTCAACAATCAGTGATTTGACCAATTTTAGGTTGCACTAGATAAACTAGTGCATAGCGAGTGCCTTAATGGAACGGCAGCATACAACCTTTGTCTACAGGCTCCGATGCCACAACCCCCACTCCAATCTCCCCTCGGCCACTTCACTCTCAGCCAGTTCCTTTATGGCCTCTCCAGCTGGAGCCTGTTCATAGGCTAAAGGAACTTCAGGGATCTGGGAATGTTCAAGACATCTTCACAAATCTTTGGAATGTGATCTTTGGATTGCTTCAGGGTCTTTAATGTGAATCCTGGCACTCCCAGGTAAAAATTGAAGTCTGTGGGTCTGAAAAGTTGTCTGACAGGTGCACTGTATATTTCATGTACCTGCACTAGTACTGGGCAGGACACTTTTTCTCTGCATGCTTCATATAGGTGCTTCTCAATTCATGGTAAGGGTCATCACCTGAGCTTGGTTTCTAGACATAAGATGATACCAGTACTGATGATACAGTACTTTCTGCATGCACATGATTGTATAATTATACCAATGACAACTTATTACTATTAATAATTATAACTCATGTGGACACATTATGCTAGATGTCACACACCTGCAGTTTGAAAATGTCGTTCAGGTGCAAACAGGACAATTTCACACGCATGACTCACAATTCTGGACTACATTATTTTACTTGTTGCATAATCATTAAATAAATGTGAAAATTGGATTCAATTTCCCCCCAAAATAGTCCTGACCGGTGAACACTACTAAATGTCACGTTTTAGTCCTAAAGCTAGACTGAAGAATATGGTACCATGATTGATTTGGCACTTCAATTCACACCACTTATTAATACTTTTGGCAACCCTTAAAAATCAGTGAAACATCTTCAGGAATCTTCACCAATGTTCACTGAAGTCACTGGAAGTTTTTCAGTATTATATGTTCAGAGGTCGTTGGATTTTTTGTTACAGAAATTTAGGTAAAATGAAAATCACATCATTATGCAGTTGACTAGTAGGAAAAGTTGTCAGGTATATACAAAAGTCATGTATTCTGCAACTGCATTGTAGAGTTGTGTAGAAATCTCAAACCCTTGTTCAAGGACATTAATATTATATGAACATGGTGACTTCTTTATCTAACCACTAATAAAGCCAATTAATTCATCAGGTGATGGAAAGACTGGATTCAAGAAGCGCAGAACCTCATTAATATCAATAAAAGCGGAGGAGCTGGCCATGGCGATGCGTAAATTGTCTGACAGAAGCAATCGTCTTATAGAAGAGGTGTGGTAGAAATTAACTCTCAGTTTTCTCAATTACTAATTAAATTAACATATACATGCATTAAAATATTGTGTATAGCTTACAATTTAGTTGAAATGGAGTTTTCATCAATTTACATGTAGTAATAATTAACAATTAGATCCGTAGCCCACAAGGGCTATTGACCCGTGGCCCTTGAGGGCGAAGGGTCTAATTGTTTGAGTATCACCCAACTAGTCGGACAGAAAAGGCAATAATAAAGTTAGCAAATGCAAGTTGAAGAAATATTTGTTTGGGAATAAAACGA
>Ga0126338_10001284_pt1 | contig 16029 bp, 8 predicted proteins | sample OrbCmetagenome_2_FD_92529 | JGI IMG/M metagenome (GOLD analysis project Ga0126338, IMG submission 92529) | Coral microbial communities from Petempiche,Puerto Morelos, Mexico - Orbicella C C metagenome | ecosystem: Host-associated > Invertebrates > Cnidaria > Coral | place: Petempiche,Puerto...
GGAGGTCAAAAGAGATGCGTACTGTCTAATTTCAAAGACAGGAAATGACAGACATTTTACTTAGCAGGTAAGGAAAGGTGGAAAAGTTAGTTTTTAATTTTGACCCTGAAAACGCGCCATAACCTACCACTGTTGCAACATATTGCGTTCAATCATAGTATGATTCAATAAAGATCTTACACGACATCGCTTCTGGGAAATAGAAAATAACCTGTAGCCAAATATTTATATTTGCCATGGACTCCAACACTGACCCTTCATTGGGAAAGCAACACTGAATAGACAGGAAGGAAACTCAAAAATGAATGTCTATCATTACAATTTCAGTGAAAAATCTTCGAACTACATGGTATGTGGCTGACCGTTGCCTGAACTGCCATCCAAGCAAGAAACAATTTCGCTCCCGTTCTCGGCTCCGACGAACGTATATTAATTAATTAACTGGCCCTCAGCAACAAAAGCTTATGCTTGTTCTGTAAAATGCACTTGCTACCTGTTATATTGTGACAAAATCTGTTCCTCCGCTTAAGACTTCTTCTTTTATTCAGATCTAGTCTGTTTCGTTATCTTGTGTCCCGGTCTTTGGAAGTTTGCTAGGCCATAATAACTGTAATAACAACCTGGTCAAGATTTTGAATTTAGATGTGATTTCGCCCAGCCACAGACAACAAGGGCTTTGCTCTGGCCTCCAGCAGCTTAAGAGTTCCTAGGAGCATTGCTACTGTCCCGGATTCAGTCGTGTGAAAAATGCGTTTCCGGTAATTAACTCTACTCGCAGTTTTCATTATGGACGTTATTAAGCGATAAGTCCGATAAGACGTGAATAATACCGCCGTATTTTTGTTCGGAAGTAGACATTTAAGATTGCAGAATCACCCCGCTTATCATTAAAAGATCTGCTCTCCCCTCAGCGATAGGCCAGCTTCGTGACAGATTAAGAATTAAGCTTTGTCAATCTTTAGTGTCAGCTATCCAACTAGTCTGCCACGCAGCCATTAGCGATTATAAATAGCAAGCCAATCAGTATTACACAAGGAACTTGTGGACACTCATCGCTGAGCTGTCACAGACGCGCGTCACTGACTCGACAAATTATGGAAATTTGCAATTTTATGACCGTCACGTGACCATGATTCTGACATCATATCCAGTAATATGGACAGGCGACCAACTAATGTCCTATTACTTGAGGCTTGATTAAGAGAAAAGAAGGCCGAGAAGTGCGAATTTCGAGGGCTTAATGTCCTCAGTAATTGCGACAACGGACCATTGATAGGACTAATTTAATTAATAAGAAGGAAGGTGACGTCTCATGAACTTACAGGTTTCTCGCCGGACGCTTTGCATAAACACATAAGAAGTTTTCTTCGTTCCAGTTTGATACTTAAACATTTCGATGGCTTGTTCACTGTACGAAGAACACGCAGACAGATGTACAACGAATTGTGTTGAAGAATTGGGTTAAATATCAGGATGATGCCACAACTCGAATCTGAACGTGAAACATCACAAAGCATTCTCGTTTGGAACTTGAAGTTACTTGTAATTAGTCGCAATTTCAGCCATAAAGGGATTTGATCCTTTCTAAACATGAAGGAACGGATCAGTGAACCGAAAGGTAAGAAAATGGCTCTTTTGTCTTTGTCTCACTTTGCCTGAGCAACGATACTAGTATCTCCGTAGGAGATCATTCCTAAATTGCGGAATTTTCCGTTCATGTAAAGTTGGCGTTATTGGACACAAACGATGAAGTCATGTCCCTAGTTTGTTGTTAAGTAATGTTACTTTGGAGAGATCGGCAAATTGTAATTCTCGTGGTCGTTTATCAGAAATGGAATAAATTGATTTACGCTATCATTCGAACGAATTTTCGAACCTTACTCAACAGAAATGGGACACAAGTGACTGTCGAGCATATTTATGTACGTGGTCAGCTCGCAGTGAACACTGCACTTTGGAAATCAGTTACTTACTAGTCCACGGTATTGAAATTATCAATTATTCGTCAATTGCTATTTGTATCAACATGAAACGTTCGTGAATAACTTTTGCTTCAGTGTTTCTTGATACAGTTATCATAAAATAATATTCATGATACATAAAAACGTTCACCCCGAACCCGAAATCTGGGGCGTTGTCCGCCATTTTAAAAATCGTCGAGGAGAAGGCCCTGGGGTTGAGGCTGGGGATTCCCCGTCCGTGGAAAGATCGGCCATCTTGGACTTTATACGTGTGGTCTTCGTCTAGTCACTTGAAGGGTTGTATTTCGTACATCCACGACAAGGTATGTTTGTTTTCTTTCTGAAATTGTGGCATGGAGTATTTTTTACGTAAGTGGAGAGTACAGAACAACTTTCGGGTGTAGTTTTACTTTATAACTTTCCTTAGTCGTGGTAGCAGGCGACGACAAGGACGACGTCACCTAGTAAAAATGAATTATCCTTTACCTTCGAATTTCGCACATTTCTAGATCTGTTCAGTACGCCTATCGGTCTTAAAACTTGCTCAAGCTGAATTCCAAATGAAAATACGGAAAGTTAGCCGCCGTCGTTCGCGTTTTTCAATATACGCAGAACTTGGTCATTTCACGTTGTTGTTTTGCAGAGGACGGCGAAGAAATGTACAAAGATTTATAACGTAGGTACACGGGCATTGCTCTACTCAATTTTGCTGTTACTAACTTTAATTTTCGTCTGAAACGTGACAGTTACATGGGAAGCTAGTGCTTCAAATCCGCGCTCTTTGCCTCTGTTTAGACAACACTGTTTGGACTTTGACCTTGCGTGGTATAATCCTCATGGAACAAAAATAACGCGCAATTTACGACGTCCTTGTAAAAATAACTCAAACAAATTATTCCTTTATTATTTATGTATTGTATGATGAGGTAAGATGACAGATTTATGATGTAACTAAGTGATTTTTAAGTTGAAAATCCAAGTTGTGAGGTTTCTCGATCATTTGCTTCGTATACTTTTTGTGATCGAATCCGCTGACCAGTGTTTAAGGTTTTCGCAGTCGTAGCGAAGTTCAAATTATTATATTCAACTTGGAGGTTAAACGATTTCCTCCCTGAGTGAGTTAAGTTAAAGTTCAAAATACATCTGGATAGTAAGAAAGGGCTAATGCAACCGAGGAAAGGTAAAGGAAAACTTGTAAGATTTTGATTTTTTTCTCTGAGTTTTAAAGGGACACAGTCAGCTGTGGGACTGCACTGATCTGGACACTAGTTTTCTCACTTTGAAAAGTGGTCACCTCCACTTGAAATCAAAGATACTCGTTGCGTACATATAGAAATCAAATAAAAGAAAGATGAAAGGTGTAAATCAAACAGACGACAAAAACAAGCTAATTATTTTGAGATCAATTGTATTTCAACTGTGTTGAAGTAGTGGCCACCTACTTCTTTTCTCAACTGTTCTGTAGTAGCTGAAGAAGACTTCAAAAAATATCTTTGAATGAAGGGAATAGACTAAACAAACAAATCGTGGAGGTTGTTGTAAATTAAATGTGCAGAAATCCAGTGTGAAAGTTACAGTGCACTTTTAAAGCCTACAATTCCCAAATACAGGGAACCAAATGAAAGAAATACGAAAGGAAGTTCAATAACAATAAATTTTCATTCAAGCTGAGGCGAGGAAACCTATTTAAAACAAAAAATGGTCAAAATTTCGAAGACGTGCTTCGATGGATGTCAGCATCCTTAAATTAATTCTTCATGCTAAAGCGAAAACGTGACTTTTTACTGACAACTTTTACAGTCATTTTAATGACCATAGCTTTACCAATCATTCCAAAAGTTGAATTCAACTTGTAAGTAATAATGTACATTACCAGTTTTGTTTCTTAAGTCCGGATAACTGCTGTAAATCCATGATCTACATTGAAAACTTACTTGAAAGTACTCCGATTGTCATATTTTTGTGGCAGTTAAAGGAAGAAAAAATTCCTCACCAGAATGGTTTGAGGACTCTGTACTCCTTGATCTTCCCTTCTGAGGTCACCTAAACATTGATTTGTATTTTTCCTTTTTATTGTAAATCCCAAGGGCGGTAATTTCTCCTTGTTGGTGCAAAGCGCTCAACTGTCACATTTGTTCAACATATTATTGAATTTAAAAAGAACAAAAATCATTGTAAAACACCAGAGTAAAATTTAAAAGCTGTCATGAATGGCAAACAGTAATTGTACATAATTTTTGGACCTTGAATGAAAGTACAACCTTGAAACGTACATGTACACACCAGTTGCTAAGGGGAAAAGCCCTAGCAGACTACCAAGGTAGATACAAACCGGAAGTGAACCAAGCAGGAGTGAGTACTTATTGGACTACTGTGCCAGAGCTATCAATTGCACTCTGCACTTTCTGAGATTGTCTCACTAGTTAAAATGTTGGAGCTAATTTAGCTCACATCCATGCTGAAAGTGTCAAAAATGTCCAAAAATTGCATTTTTGCTAAAAAGCTCTGGGTGTCAATGGGTTGAATAGTAATGTTTTAGGTTCATTAGGGTAATCCATGAGTTATTCATGATGTTCAGGTTCTTTTCATCTGTATAAAAATTACACAAAGTACTGTTAATATCTACATGTATCTGTAAGACAGATTGGTAAATTACAATGTCAGATATCATGATAACAAAATCTTTCCTTTTAAATCAGTTCCCTTACACTTGTGGACACTAGCACCTTGTCAGATTTGATTTGGATTAAATTTCTTGAAAACCTACAAGGTACGTGTAATGTAACTGTCGGTGCCAACTTTTTTTTATTCATTAAAGACATTACTCGTGGAAAAAGGTTAAAGATTAAACCCTTTCCAAAACTGGTGGGAAGGATTGTAAAGACATCTTCGCCACTGAACATATTTTTTATTCAATCCTTCTGTTCTTTGCAAAGGCACTCCACATGAGGAAAATCTTTTAGTGTCGGTGTTGTTCATCACATATTTGAACACCGCATCACTTGTTGAAAGGTCTCTGAGCGCTCCCATATTGCATATTACTCATCTGCATCAGTAATGCTTGAGTGTTGATAACGCCTGCCAAAATTGGCCAATCAGAGAGTATATCAGATCCTGGTATACCAAAGCAACCTTTTGTTAAGTTTGCCCATAGACGTTCTTTTACTGCCTCTTACCACGCTTTTTTTATTTTTTCGCACGCTGATTTTGCTCGGGAAAATATTGTGCTGATTTTGACGCTTATGGTTTGTTGTTTTCATTAGCATTTTCTACTGTCTCGAATCGGCATGCCATTGTATGTTTTAGGATATCATGTATTCATAAAATGCATGTTTGTTTTCCGCCATTTTTCCAGAAACATGCTAAAATATGCCAAACAACAAATCACAAGCGTCAAAATCAGCGCAATATTTTCCTGATTTGAGGCTAAAAATTGGTGGACTTAAAATGTTTCAATTAGTTTGAAACTCCATGGTTTCATTTAATATTGATGGATCTCTTTGAGGGCCAAGTTTACAAAAAATTCATCAAGTGTATTTCAATTGCTGACCAATTTAATAATTTTAGGTCAGATGTTGAAAAAAAATCCAAATAAAATCTCAAACCAGTTGATTTTCAAGCCAGTGTTTCTGAAAATCAAACTGGGCAATTTCTCTGAGATTTTAACTCAAGAAAATTAGATGTTATGCAATTCAGCTAAGACTGAAATGCCATTTAGTCATTGAAAACTGTTTTCGTTTTTGTTTAATTTGGACACCCTCACTCACAATTTTCACGAAAATGCTCCTATAGACTTTTCTAAAATATTTTGACATTGTTAATTAAGACATCTATGCGAAGTCGGAGAACCTGATGTTGTATTTTGAAAATTATTGCTGATGGTACGTGTAAGTTATCAGTCTCATGTAAAATGGGGTAAGGCATCATTTCATTGCTGTGATCCTGTGATCCTCAGATCCTGGTGAAATGTACCCTACAGTATTTGAAACTTTCATCTTTCTCTAGCACACCTGAGTAATGTTTGATTTTTTGTTGGATTGATTATGGTGGTGCTTTAGTCACCCAAAGTTGAACGATATCATTACTGAAAAATCCGATAGAGCCACCCTAACTAGCACTCATAATTTGAAATTAGTAATTTTATAAGGGTTGGAAATCAAACATTCATAGTTCATGAGAATTGAAACATACTTTTCTCGAATCATGCACAATTCAGGGTTTGATTTTACTTTTCGCTTGTATTAAATTTTGTAGTACTACAAAACTGTCGTGTTGACCATTCATACATGTACACACGAAATGGTTGTTTTTATATGCTCTTTGGGTATTTCTTCATTCCACTGTATCCTGGTATCTATTGTATAGGCCTTGTTACCATCTTGTCCTTTTTTAAGTGGCATAGTTTTATATCAATGCTGGATCTCAGGCCTTGTTTTTCAGCTTCTTCCATATCCCTGAAGAAGCAGAAAAATAGCTACATGTAACTAGTCTGTCTCTTGTTCATGTGCAGGACGGTTGGCCAAACATGTAGGGAATTTGGCTTGTCTGAGGAACATTTGAAAGAAATGCCCACCAAGGGAGCTGAAAAATGGGTAAAATCAGATTCTATCCCCATCTTGGTTGTGCATTTATTATATTTTGAGTCATTTATGACCAGGTCTTGTGATTTCCATGGTAGACTTTCAGTAAAGTCCTTCGTCTTAATTGTTTATTCATTACCCACCAGACAAAGGGCTTTTCAATGCACTTCAACCAATAACATTTGCCATGAATATCCCTTGGGGACAGAACTGTCAACAAATCATGACTTGCAGTTGAATTCAACATGGGGTTGATTGCAAAAGCAATAAAAGAAGCCATAAAGGCCACAGAATATTCTACATATATTGCGGACTACCTGTACATTAGACAGTGGAAGTGTACATGTATCTGTCCGGAAGAGATGTGTTTGTTTCTGCCTCAACCGGAGCTGGGAAAAGCTTGACTTTACAGCTTGCTCTGCACACTTTTGATTGTTTAAATGGAGAGAGTTATAGCTGCAATAGCAATGCTGTCATCTTGGTGCATGTGGTTCTGCTGATTTTGCTCATGAAAGATCAGGTCTCAAACCTAAATTCCTGTGGTATTTCGGCGTCTCACGTAGGAGATTGTTCAGAAAAACAGGTGCAAAATCGATACATTCCACAATTCAAGTCAAGGACTTGCAAAGGTAATCTGAGACACCAGTTGCTAATTACGCCACTCCTCATTTTTTGGTGCAAAATGCAAATGAAAACCGTTCAATAGAGACAAGTCAACCTCTTGTGACTTTGTCGCTCGCTCAGCCACTTTGTGACCTTCATTGATGGCTGCTTTGTGGCCTAAAACCTCGCAGCATCCTCCATTAAAGAAGGGAGGGTGGGAATTTTCTTTACTATTAACAATGCTGTACTGAATACAGCACCCCACGGAAGGGAAGTGCTTTTGCACTGAATCATGGTGCGTCTATAGCTAGACATGTCTATGGGTGTAACCAATAGAAAAGTGCGGTGATGCGCCAGATGATGCAGGTGCCGTGATGCAGATTAAGGATCTTACCTGATCTCTGCCTGTGCCAAATACACTTTGACAGCATTGTTACACAATTTTTTTGTAAAGTAGCTCCATTGACTGCATTTTACTCGTGTTCTGTAAAAATTCACATACTTTTAAGCCCAGCCTACCTTCTCCAGCTAACATCAATTCATGCGTACTACATATGGGTACAGCTGTAGTTACATGTATTACTGATGTATCTTATTTTTTTTCTTATGTTTTTGTTTTAGATTCCATCAGTCAAGAACACCATTTCTTGTTTCTATAATGCCTGGATACAAGTTGGCTGCTGGTGACTTGTCTACTATTGATGCAAAACTTCTTTGCCCATCGTGTGGATACGTCTTACGTGATGCCATGCAATTAGACTGTGGTCATCACTATTGTGAAGCATGTCTTAGCAATATGCAAAGGTAATTCAATAGGAATATTTTTCTAGGAGGAAGTACATTGTACATGTAAAATATGTGTTAAACATTATGCTTTCAGGAATAAAAATTTATCAATATTATATTATTTTGCTTTTTAATGTTGTGATCAATGAACCACAATGAATGTTTACACATATGTAGAAAGATTAATGGCCAAGTACATGTAAATCAAGAGAACATATTACGTAAGGACCAGGCAGTGGCTGCACTCTCTCCAAGTGTTAAATTTCATGCACTTCAGATATAAGTTGAATACTGTTGGAGACTCTGATTTTTCCTTGTCCTGTACTAGTGATATGATCAACATTTATCTTTCTCAGTTCAGAACACTGTTCAGAATGGCAGACCATTTAGTGCAAGAAGGAACAGAACTTTAATTTTGTTTCCTTTTTAACCCATTGATGCCTGTGCTGGCCATAACCAGCTGTGGTGAACATTGGCCTTTATTCCACTTCTGATGTCATCACCTTTGACCAAAATTGGCATCACTTGTAATCAAGTTCTTCAGAATTAGGGAAAGATCTTTCCATTGATACCCAGATCGCAGTGATGGGTCAATTGAAGCTGACATATGCATGCATGAAAATGCTCAGAAATAGGAGTGAAAAACTCAGGGTTTTCATTAATTTTTCAAGTTGAAGGGCATTTGGTACAAAGTAGACAGGAACTCCAATTCTCAATTTTGATTTCTGCACATGTATGCCTGAGCAAAATTGTGACCTTTCACGCGAAAACGTGCATTAACGGCTTTCCGTTTTCAAACGGAATTCTGTTTAGAAGCTGTTTAAAAGCCGTTTGAAAAAAATTTGCATCCGTTCGAGTGGCTTGATCACCGGTTCGGTAGAAACGTCCAGCCGTTCGAACGACTTGCTCACCCGTTTGTTAAAAACATCCAACCGTTCGAATGACTTCCTCACCCGTTTGCTGGAACATCCATCTGTTCAAACGACTTGAGTAAACTGTTGAATGGCTTTGATCATCCATTCAGGAAAAAAAATATCAAGGCATACGTGCTGTTGTCTCTACCTGTTCGTGTACTCGCGTGTTCATGTCTCGTACACGGAAAAAAATCCCTTCGATCACTTGAACAGTCTGCTAGCAGATTATGCGACAATCACAAAATATCTCCAAATAATGAAGCTCATAAAGAAACAGTCCACTTAGAAAAATTGAACTATGGTGTAGTTAGCCTGGGATCCCACAGTTTTTGCTTCTGAATGCTGATTCAGAAGTGTTGTTTTCATTTTCTTCTTCTTGCGTGACCTGTGAGTGAAGACAACTTTCATTCCAAGCTCGTACTGAACCGCTGCGTGTGTAAACAAATGAGAACTACGATGTTGTAAATTTCTTTAAAAACTTCTTGCAAAGTTATTATTACAGGCAAAGAACTCTTGCAGAAAATATATTTTGCGTTTCTAAACATACATGTACGGTAATCAAGGAAACTTGAAAGTCGCCTACAGAGGCGAACTTCTTAAGTTCTACCCTGTTTACAATGCGGTTTAATAAACATTACCGGTGTAACTATGGTTGTGATAAGCACAGACACTGTAAATGTTAGGCTACCCATTCGCAATTTCTCCTAAGCCGTTCGAACAGTTAGGGTACCCGTTCGCAATTTCTCCTGAGCCGTTTGAACAGCTAAGCTACCTGTTCGGAATACTTAATCACCCGTTCGAACACTCATTGAAACCCATTTCAAATGGCTTGGTGACCCGTTTGTAACCTGTTCGATGGCTGTTCATTTCACCCATGTAACAGAAAGTTGTTAATGCACGTTTTCGCGTGAAAGGTCACAATTGTCCGAAAAGGTGATGCTAGTGGAAAGAAAGTAGATTGGAGCTAAGCTGAGCTAAGGAGCTCCTATCCAGGCTGAAAATGTCCAAAATGTCCAAAAAATGTGTTTTTGCCAAAGAGCTCCGGGTGTCAATACATGGGTTAATATGTTGAACCATTAGATAGTTTTATTTAAGGAAGTTAAGACAATTTCTCATGGTTACACAATGTTTTTAGTATATGTTAAGTTATGAGTATGCCCCCTTTTCTCACATGTAGACCCTTGACTGAGAAATGAAACTGCAAACTTTCTGGTGTTGGCACTCTCATTCTCATCCTTGCACAGCCATTTCGCTGTTTGGCTTTCTTTCACGTCATTCTGAAAAGACCAAGAAAAAAAAGAGGGTGCACATTTTTTACAGGTTGCAGGATGAAAAATCAACTTTTAAAGTTTGAGCAAGTCTACTCAGCATTTTGGTTAGCCTGAATAGCACTCTGGTTAGCCTAAATAAAACAGCACTGTGCAAAACCTGGTAATGCAAAAGGTATAAATCATTGAATATCATTGGGGTATTGGGATATTTTAACCTGCCACCTGCAGAACTACCTGGCAAGAAAAAAAGAGGAGCTTTATACATATATCATGTTTTGTTTAGTAACTCTTAGTATTTCTTTCTCTCTGCAACTCGATCAGCATAATAGCAAGTTACATGTAGCTCCAATGTTTCATCATTATAAATGCTTTGTTTTGTCTTATCTTGAAAATTTGCAGGCAGAATCCTTCAAACTGTTTAAAGTGCGGACAGTCTCTACTTAATATGGAGGTAACCAATCTTGACTGTGATTAAGTTAGCATGCATGGTTGTCATTGAAGTGTACAAGTATTATTTTTTGTGTCAGATGACTTTGAGAATCTCAAGCAGTTAAAAGTCATTTGAAGCAGATCTTGAAATATTTTGCTGTCTGGATTTGGGAAAATGTATGATGTACTACATGTACCTGGAAAAAAATTCAGAAAGAAATAAATATTATTTTTAAATACAAGGTTGTTTGGGGCGTTTGAGGCCTAGTAGGGCAGGAAAAACAATTTGAAATCCAGTTGCCCAGTGGGCCAGTACATTTCAGTTTTCAATTGCCCCCACTAAAATATTACTTGCCCAATAGGTGTGCAATGTTCATTCCTTATCAACTAACAAGACTACTGAGGCTAACTTCACTTGCCCACGTCACTGGACCACCAACCTTCCATTTTCACTCACTCAAGAGCAAATTTTACTTGCCAGGGGCAATCGGACCTGGGCTTTTTCCTGCCCTGAATAGGGTACATGTAGTTACTGTGAAAGTCAAAAAACTGTGAACACTTTGATTTGAGTTTGACATGTCGATTGACAATGTGTAGCCTATCAGATGCGAGAAAAAATGGTAAAAAAGGAAACAGACAAAATTAATGATCTCTCTCAATCAGTCATGAAACCAAGCTTTGATACCTTTGCCTTACAAAAACCATCATTACCCTGTAATTTTCAAATTACAAACCTTGTAACCACTTTGCAACCTCAGACATTATTTATTGTTTATTATTATTCTCGACTGGAACTCTTCATAAATAAACCTTACCTGGAAACAGCCACATCAAAATATCAAGAGCCTGAAATTTTCATGCAGGTATTTTTAGTGTTGCTCTTTTGATTGGAGGAGTGGGCAAGGAAGAATGTCTGCTGTTGTGAGTTTGAGACCAATTTTTTTTTCCATCACATATAGGCCAAATTCGTAGCATTGAAGATGAGCAAATTATTGTACATGACTGCGTTATGAAAGGACGTTGTATGTTAATGATGCTGGTCTTGCCTTCAAATTTTGCAAGGTCGTTAGATAATGCATAACGTGCATGAATTAGCTTGTGCTTGTTGCGACCGCTTTCCAAACTTAATAGTCTCTCCCTGTTGCATTTCCACCAAATCCTTGCATATTTGTTTCTTCCCCCTGGTACTCTCATTTGAAACTCCCTTTTTTACTGACATATCAGTTTATTTACTGAAACCCATAATTCTGGTACACAATATGGTAATCTTTAAATTTTTATTTAGGAAAATCTCACGTATGGTAATTGGTATTGCACATGTAGCTGCATATTGTTTACAAGAAAGGAATGTTCTGCTCTTAATTTATTCTGCTCCTTTCCCTCTTTTTTTTCCAAACCTTCTCACTTTCTGTGGAGTTTGGAGTTATCAGTGTGAAGGTTCTTTAGAGTTTTTATCTCCAAATATAGCAACGGATGAAGTTGAATATAGAAGAGCTGTCTGGTTTTGTAGCCAAGTCTGCACTTACTGGTTTGAGCCACATGCCATTTAAAGTCACTTGAATTTCCAGTTTGTTGCACAAATAAAACAGGTTAAATTATTTAGTCATTATAAAACTACAGGGTAACAGCCATTTTTTTAAAGAAAAATGATTGAAGTGTGGTTTTCGTGACTGATGGAGACAGTTAATTTTTTTGCTTTTTTGGCAGTTTTATCTCCCATCCAATTGGTGACTATGCAATTGACATGTCAAAATCAAATCAGAGCGTTCATGATTTTTTGACTTTCATGGTAAACTTGTACATGAATAACCTAAGTGATGTCTTTCATAATGTTTTCTACCCTGGGCTTTGCTACTTCTTTTAACAATCTCCTCCAAACTGTGGGATTAGTGTATCTTATAATATGTAGTAGCATGAACTGATTTAGAGAGTCAAGACACTGATCCTTAAATGTATAGCTTTTTATTTTGCTTTGAATTTGTGTCACCTACTCTGATGTTTGGTGAGAAAAAACACTTAGACCAAGTTTCAGTAAGCAAGTGAACACCATTTTTCATAAATTCAGACTTATTTTTCTTTTAGATATTTTAAGGTTTTGGTGATTTCAGACCCAGTTTCAGACTAAAAGGGATTTTCATAAATCATATGTATATATTTCTTTTTGGATTTTGGAGGTACACATGTGCATATGTGGCCACTATATTAATGGCACCCCTGCTCGAGATTGGGATTTTGCGGACCTTTTAAGGTGGTCATACTGATTAGAAACTGAAGTCTATATGTTCATGTACAGTGAACATTCCTCCTCTGTACATTTCTCATTGCCAAAAATTTCATATACTATACACTGTTCTCTACATCCTGGAGATTACAGAAAATGGTAATTTCTATACATCTACAATCATGTAGCTTAATTGCATTCATCAAATCCTTTATGTCAAGTTGTCTACAGGTACACCGTACATGTATGTGTTAATGTTTTTTTTTTTAGCTGAATAATTTCCTGAAGTTACACTGTGCCTTTCATGAGTTCAACAACTGAAATTAGACACTTTTCATAAACTGCAGATTAATTTTTAATTAATATGTTTGCTTATTTTCTGATGTGTCATTCTATCTCTTCTAACTCTCCTTCTCTTGTACATGTAGAGATTCGCTGATGAATTCTTAAGACGGGAAATCTCAACTTTGGAAGTAATATGTAAATAAGGATGATGGATGTCCCTGGCAAGGACAATTGAAGTTAATAGATGTGAGTGAGATTTTAAATAATTATTTATGGTAATATGTACCTGACAGTGTACATCTCCTATCAGACAGGTTCTGTTATAACTAATGTTCAACCCAAAAAGTTAGATTATTAAGCAATTAAATTGTATTTACAGTCTACAACTTGCTTTAACTTGCAAAATATAGATCCATTGAAACAAGTCATTTTTTCTGTGTTGTCCACATTGAGGTTAACTGCCATACTGTATTCCTAATTAAATGGCAATTAATAATTTACAGTGCAGTTCACTGAAACCGGGGCCACCCAGACAATGAAAACCATTAAGATGGCAGAACTGAAACAAAAGATTCCAACATTTTCAAATCCAGCCAATCAAATGTTTGGTACATAACAATGAAATCTGAACTTGTTCGTTGTGATGCTTAGGCAACTACGCCGTCTGTTAATAAATTGTCAAGCTAAAGCCCTTAGTACTTTCGCATTAGAAAATATTGTGTTACTTTACATTGACAAGTATGATAAACTCATTGGTCAAAGATTGACCATTTTCCACCATGACTGTATGGCCACACAAACTATCATTTTTATGGTTGTTTAAAGTGGAAGAATAGTAGATTTGACATTTTTTTAACAAAATAAATTACAGTCCTGTTGTCTGTGTGTGTTTATATTTTTACACAGCTTTCATTTGTCCACCATGCAGTTTTCAGAAAAACCCTTACACCCACTGTCTCAGGAGCTGTACATTTCGGAGTTTGAGCTCCCTTTCTGCAGGGTTATCAGTGTATTGAAATAACATCTTCATGGAAAATTCAAGTGAATTTTTTTCTGCCTTCGAACAAAGAATTCAGGTTACAAGTCCATTTTTGTATCAAATGAAGGCAACTTTTCATTTCTCTTGCTTGAAGTTTGCTTTCAGCTCCTTTCAGTTACACTGAAAATAATCCCCTTCCAATTTGTACATTTCAAACCTGCACATGCAAAACTGCTCAGATACTATTTGAAGGGCTTCTTTTAAACAGCCAGGGCAATATTCAAACCCTACACGACACACTCTGCTGGCGATATACATGTATATTAATGAGTGACACTCCTACCCAGCTTTTCTTTCCATGTATTTTCTAAACCAACCAACGACCTTATAGAAAGTGCAGCATATAAATCTTTTTATACCCTCAAGCATGCAAAACTACTAACAGTTTGAGCTTCACAATTTATTAGGCGACACCATAATTGCATTAAGCATCACAACGAACAAGTTCAGATTTCATTGTTTTGTACTGGGCATTGGATTGGCTGGATTTGAAATAGGACATTTGATTGGCTGGATTTGAAAATGTTGGAATCTATTGTTTCAGCTCTGCCATCTGATTGGTTTTCATAGTCTGAGTGGCGATGGTTTCAGCAATCACACTGTAACAGCTAGTATTCATTTGGTGTGCGTGTATAATTTGTAGCATGATAAACAATTAAAAACTTTCTGGAAAAGAGTCTCGATCAGCAGAAGACGTCATGCAGTGTTACTTGACTTGTTAAATTGTGAAATCCCAATTTGCATGTGCAAATGATTCACTGTACAGTTGTAATTCTGTTATATACCGTGTAACTTGGTTTATTTCAAATTCAAATTTAGTAATGATTAATTGAAATGAAGAACTTACTTAAATTACTTTTTCTCAGGCTTAAAATTGTGACTACATTGATGGTCAAATTTCATTTCATTTGCACTTCAGTTGGCAGTTCACATCATAATCTTAATTATGTTTCATTCCTTTCATGTCGTGTTAAAATAAAGATTTTACGTTTTACGGTTTTTATATGTTGAACTCAATACTTCAAATTGAAATTGGCCTGCTCCCAATGTATCGGTCTTCATAGCTCAGTTGGTTATTAAGAGCACTGCATGCAGTGCTAATACTGAGGCCATGGGTTCAAACTGGCCTGTTGAAGCCCTTTTTTTCTAGCTTAATTTGCAATAAGTGTGAAGCCTTGGAGCTGACTGGCTCACAGCTGCCGGAGCTTATCCCGGTTTCTGTAGCATGAAGCAGCTAGGAGTATTTCTACTCCTCCTGGACAGGATGCTAGTCCATCACTAGTCACTCCCTTGCAATTTGTTAGGTTTCCCCAACAATTCACTGGTACCCATTTATACTCCTGGGTGGAGAGAGGCACTGTGAGAGTTAAGTGTCTTGCCCAAGAACACAACACAGTGTCCCCGGCCAGGGCACGAACCCGGACTGCTTGATCTGGAGACGAGTGCACTAACCATGAGGCCACCACAATATTGTCTATTAAATGTTGATTCAACAACTGTGATGGTCTCATCTTCATTTCATTTGCCTTTCTGCAGTTCCCACCATTCTCATTCTCTACCATTGATCAAATCATGCTATTTTAGAAACATTTTTTTTTGCACTGATCTCTTCCAGGATCATCATAACCACTGCGAGTGCAGACCAGTATTATGCAGAAATGAAAACTGTAATGCCAATATACTATCACGGCAATTGCAAGAACATGAGACCATGGAATGTGGCTACCGCCCAGTTGTGTGTGAACACTGCGATGGTCGAGAGACATTTGCAGGATTACAGGTAAAAATATTTATTTTTTCACTGTCTGTACGCATATATGTGCACCCCCCCCCCCCCCCCCCCCCCCCCCCCCTCCCCCCACCTCCCCCCCACACACACCCCCCCAACCACCCACCCCCACAGCCGCCAGCAAATCAATACTTTAACAGACACAACCCGA
>Ga0126338_10001285_pt1 | contig 16021 bp, 14 predicted proteins | sample OrbCmetagenome_2_FD_92529 | JGI IMG/M metagenome (GOLD analysis project Ga0126338, IMG submission 92529) | Coral microbial communities from Petempiche,Puerto Morelos, Mexico - Orbicella C C metagenome | ecosystem: Host-associated > Invertebrates > Cnidaria > Coral | place: Petempiche,Puerto...
ATAGATAGATAGATAGATGGATAGATGGATAGATGGATAGATGGATAGATGGATAGATGGATAGATGGATAGATGGATAGATAGATAGATAGAAACTTTATTAAGAATGTCATCAACCACCTAGCTGGGGAAAAACTCCCCTATTAATACGGGGACATAACAAAAACGAGTTAAGTTAAAAAAAAAAAAAAAACCTATAGCTATTTACAATAGTAAAATTTAAATCCAAGTTTAAATATGTTATGAGACTATGTACAGTGGATTTTATAATACAATAATACCTACTTAAAAAATTCTTTAGGAGGAGCAAAGCGGACAGCCTCTGCAGCCATCATCCAGTAATGCATCAAGATTGTTGAGATTTCTGATGTTCGTCTTAAAAGTGTTGAGAGATGTGGCCTCTCTTATGCTCTTTGGTAATTTCGACCACAATTTGGGTCCTAAATATCTGATCGAGTGCTTACCATATTTCACCGAGTTAAACCTTGGCATCATCAAAGTGTCTCCGCTCATAAAAGCCGTCGTCACTTGCAACGCAAGCAAAAGCACAGGTATAAGAAGCTTACACGCCCGGGCTTACACGCTAGCGGGGACGGCAGCGACGTAAGCATTAGCGTTCTTCTTATGCTTGTGTTTAGCAAAGAGATGATTGTTTGGCAAAAGCGTAATGCTCGCTGATTGGCTGAAAGTATTTCCCTTATGTTCATGCTTCTGCACATTCCCAGTGGACACAACAGTGACCTAAGCGTAAGCACAAGAAGAACGCGAGGTTTTAACATTACCCTTATGCTTATATCCGGCCGTCCTCACCAGCACACAAGTTTGCTTAAGTGTTGCTATGGACGATCGGGATAAAGGCAAACAAAAACCCCGGGAAATAAATGCCGTCAAACTGTCTTGATGATTTAGATTGGCCTCACAGCATTAGGTGTCCGTGTTATCATTATCCACTTCTTGCATTTACACACACCCTTAGAATGATGGCAACTGCACCAGCGCTAGGGGGAAATAGCAGTCAAATCATCACGTTACAACTTGTAAATAAAGATTGTTTGTCTCACGGTTGGCCTCAACACTTAAACCTCTACTTTCAGTCTTTCTTATTAATTTGACACCTCTTTCATCCATAAGGCTAGGTGCATTGTTTGTGTTGATCTTTTATTTCGTTTGTTCAACTATATAAAACCTTGAAGCCACCATCAACATGAAATTGCCTCTCACGAATCAATAATTTCATTTGATGCAGCTTATTGTTGGCATTGCAATTTTCAGTGACGATTTTATTTTCACACCGAAATCTTAACGAATGGTGTCTTAAATACCCCTTAGAAAGAAGAGGCTAATTTCGGTTCTGCTGTTCAGGTAAATTTGTACACATTTGACCCCACATCAGATAAGATTATTTTTTGAACATGTTCCATCCAATTTTAACTAGGTATCTCCTCCCATTCCTTACATTTTTTAAACAACACAGCATACACTTAGGTACAACTTTATTTCACATAATCGGTAAAAATACACACATTGATAAACAATATTAAGAACTCAAAAACAAGTGGTATGCTTATACAAATTGGTGAATAAAATGCCTCCATCCTAGCAAGAATGATGTCTTGATATCTCTCCTAGAATGTATTTAAAAGTGACTGGAGAAGAGAGTACATAATTTTTTCCCAGGATAGCCTCCGTTCTTGGCGTACACAAAACAGTTATCAAGGATGCTCTGTAGCTACACTTTTTCAGCGTACTTGTTCGACTGTTGGGAAAAAATAAAGACGATTAGAAGGCTATGGCCTCAAGAGAAATTAGCATGGACAGACCACCAGGCTATCTAGCTTTTCCAGCAATACAAACAAGAGTTAAACTACTTTAAGCATTTTTTCATGTCACACAGGTCAGATGAGGGTATGGCCTTTGTGTCTCCCACATTTATATAAAGATGTCAGATACAAGGTAAGATACAAGGTAAGATACAGAGGGGAGGCGGGGAACAACCCTACGAGATGCTGTTTGAGTACTACCAAAGTACAATGATGGTTGAATTGCAGATTAGAAGTGTTCTGAAAAAATGAAGAAAAACTATATGCCAAGGTCCAGACATTTTCTGCAATGTGGTTATATTTTTGTAGTTTTCTTAACTTCTTTTTTCAAGGCCTTCCAGTTCCTAGTAAATCTTGCAGTTCTCTCCAAACTATGTTCATTAGTAGTTACTCCCCCTAAACAAGTGAAAATGAAGAAGTATACTTACTGTATGTTGAAAGGTCGATCTCCTCAGGGAGTTCCCCTACATTTACTTCAAATCGATCTTGTACTTCATTCAGTATTTTGGCGTCTTTTTCATCAGAGACGAAGGTGATGGCAAGACCTTTTGTGCCAAAACGTCCAGCTCTGGCAACCTGATGTAAAATAGAAACAACACAATGTTAAACAGCTATTTGTAAAGAACATCTTTCAATCACATAAAGAGTGTCATTTCAATGCTGTTTAAAACTATAAAACAACTTGCACTATTGCAAAAAGAATAAAACTATTTACAAACCCTGTGAAGGTAGGTGTCAGAATCCTCTGGCATGTCGTAATTGAAAACAATGTTGACTCTTTCAATGTCCATTCCACGGCCAAATAAATTGGTGGCAACCAGCATCCTCTTTGAGAAATCTTTGAACTGTCTGTAGCGTGACAGTCTGCCAACAAGAACAAAAAACAAAGTTACCAAAAAGCAGGGAAATGATTCTTGCAGTTGTGAATGAATTTTACCATTAGCAAAGAAGCCTAAGCAAAATAAATGTTTGAGTCAAAGGAGAGTGCGTGATAAGGCTCATGCTATTAGTATTCACAAACAAAGCTGCTAGTCTTTACTGAAACAAGCCTTTTACTGGGGTCTCTAAGATTTTGTATTGCTCTGTTTGATGCAATGTTGTCACCACAGTACAAAGAATATTTATGACAAGGTATCCATTAGTTTGAAGAGGCATGAAGGACACCATGACATGGCCTCACCTTTCCTCCTGTTCCATTCCTCTGTGGATAGATATTGCTGGGAAATTCTGTTCAACCAGTAACTGGGCAAGAGCACTGCAGCGTTGTACTGACTTCACAAAGATGATCACCTGTCAAAGCAAGTACATTCTTTTCAGCAAAACTCTGGAAAAAAAGGATACCAAGGGCAGATGGCAGCTTGACAGAAAGGAGAAGCAGATCATAGTTAACCTGATTTGGTTTATTTCAAGTGACTTTTAGGTAAATTTTAACTTCAAGTCTTACTATTATTTTTTCTCTAGTTTCGTTTCTTTTCTGAGTTGATCCAAGTTGGTCCAACCTGTATCAGTGATCAGAGTTAATCTGGATTGACTTTTGTAAAAATAATCTTAAATGAATGAATCAGAACTGTTTCAGCAGGAGAGCTGTCCATTGCATTTAGAGACTTCTGGGAACAGTATGCTGGTACCTAATCATACCACTCACTGCAAGAGTTAAGGTGTATGTCACACACACACACAAAACAAACAAATACACTGACCAAAATAGAAACCCAAAAGCATGTTCTGGTGTTCAGTGTACCAAACAATAACCTGCTATACCACTGATAACATTTTATGGGTAAGTGTTCATCAGAAACTCTTCTACATCTCTTCATCTACAACTCTTCTACATACCAACTTCAAGTCCTTTAAATGCAGCTAGACTAGTCCATAATATACGTTACTTTTAACACATGTCCATAACAAATCATGACCACTTCTTAGCCTCAAACATCATTTGGATATTTCTGTACATCTGAATTTATCCACACAAAATCAAAACTACCTATATAACTTTTGCAAATTCCAGAGTATAAATACTCAAGGATTGACCGTAACTAACTGTCAAACATTCCTAGCTTTAAGTCAAATACCTGGTTAAACTCTAACACATCTAAAAGGTCGAAAAGTTTCCTATTTTTCTCCTGATCTTTGAGTTTGACATAGTACTGCTGCAGGCCATGCAATGTCAGCTTTGTCTCATCATCAACATAAACTTCCATGGGCTGTTTTTTTGAGAAGAAAAGAGAAGAACATTCCTTACCACAACAAATGGAGAGACAAAAATGAAATAACCCATCATGAAAGATTTGACCAATGAATTTCAACAAGACTATACACTAACAATGAATTAACAGTTAAGAAAATCAGAGTATAAGAAAGGAGCTCACAGTGCAAAAACTACAGTCATAACTTTCACAACTTGCATAGTAAGAAACAAGAATCAAACACAAAATCCTTTCATTTCCAAGTGAAACTTGAGGTTACATTATCACAGGACTTAATTTTTTTGATAGATCAGGGGACAGTTACATTCACTTTCCCTTGGTTGACTCTAAGGGAAAATAAACAAATGTCGATTCTGCCAACCAGAAACTTTGGAACTGAAAGGATCAAGACATGGAACAAACATGTCTCATTGTCCACAGTGACACAGCTTGCAGGGCTAGGAGCTTGGAGTGGAAACCAACTGACATCAGGTGAGGCAGCTGACTTGGTGTCAAGGGCTGCTGCTCCTGCTTGCGCTAACTTGCTAACCATCATGATCAAGACTTCTGAAGATTTGACCACGAACAGCTCTTCATTGCACCATAGTGGGGTGACGAACATGGCAACCATGGCACTTCCAAGCAGGAGGGCAGAAAACAGCAACACAGGTACACCATAATTTGACAATTTCTCCAGATCCCAAACTTTCCACCAAACAACTTTACACTTATACCAGGAAGTACAAAACCATGCATGGTTAAAGTAAAACCTTCATCAAACCTCAAACTACCAGAATTGACCAACTACAACCAATAAAAACACACTTATACAACTTTCAGTCCTAAGTAGGTACCCTGTTTCAAGTTTCATCAACTACACCCAAGACATTCTCAAACCACTTCACACATAGTCTTGTTTTTAAAGACAACAAAACCAGCCATCCTATTTTTGGCCTCAACTTCAGAATCTGCACAACTGCCAACCAAATAATTGAATCAAATCCTTCTGCAAGGAAGTGCCAAGCATTGCCTGTTGGGTTAAGAAGCTGCATGCTTCACCATCACCTCCTTCATGAGGATAATGAATGCTCAAGAACAGACTTCACAATGGAACTTAGGAGGAGGAGGTATAATTACATCTTGCATAAATTTCTTGCAGACAGGGCGGATCTCTTTGGCCAGTGTGGCACTGAACATCATGACTTGCTTCTCGTGTGGTGTCATGCGGAAAACTTCTTGGACATCTCTTCGCATATCTGGAAGTAAATAATGCACAGAAATTAACGAAATGATGAAACTAGACAGACATGAATGGCATATTTAACTATGACAGAGAAAACTGGAAAAAGAGATAAAGTTTATATTCTATTGGGAAATGCACACTAAATTCACATTTCTGCAGAGATATAGCCACATTTTCATACAATAAGTTAACACTTGAAAGAAGAAATTATATTCCTGAAAGTAATTATATGCATTTCTCTTTGAAAAAGGCTTCAAGAATGGTTGATCTGTAATGAATTCAAGAGAGAGTGTGCCTTCCTTTGGGATGATCTGGGTCTGGATCAATGATCTCAGATCACTTGGATCCTGGTACATCTAAGAAACCGATCAATTCTTGCCCATAGTGGGTTTATTGGTTTCTCTGATGCACAATGATCCAAGTGATCTTGGAACATTCACCCTGACCTGGATCACCCCAAATGAACACACCCATAGCCTTGAAGACAATAGACCTCCCAAACCACCTGGAACAATTTTATTACTGTTTAGGACCAAAACACTTCCCTCTATGCTATTTCATTCACTCCTAGAGTAAAGCAGTTAAAGCTACACACACAGCTAATTGGGCAAAAAGTGGGAATAACAGTACTAACCAAGCTGTTCTAACATCTTATCACACTCGTCAAGGATGAAGTGCTTGATATGCTTGAGATTCAGTGACTTCTCGCGTGCTAGTGCCAATATCCTGCCTGGGGTACCTACTACAATATGTGGACAGTTGGTTTTCAGGGTCTGCTGATCCTTCTTGATGCTGATACCGCCGAAGAACACTGAAACTTTGATGTTATTCATGTATTTAGAAAACCTTTCATACTCTTTAGAGATCTGGAAGGCCAACTCTCGTGTGTGGCACATGACCAACACACTGACTTGGCCGTCAATTTGCTCTAGCTGCTGAAGAGTGGCCAAAACAAACACCGCTGTCTTCCCCATTCCACTTTTGGCCTGGCAGATGATATCCATGCCTAGAATTGCCTGAGGAATGCACTCGTGCTGAACTGTAGAAGTAAAAAAGAAAGAACACCTGATGAAAATCTATCCAACTACCAACAATATTTCAGTCTTGTTTGACCATTCATCAGTCCTATTATTTAATCGAATATTTCTTGTTTATGAAGTCCTAGCAGTCAGTTTCTCGTTTGCTGTCACCTTCAGAGTACAAGTGTCTTCTATCTAATCTCAAACAGAATTCCATTCAAGAAATTTGACTGAAAACAAAGCAACTTGAACATGACGCAATTTGAAATAAACTTAACATGTTCCTTTGAATAATTTAAACGCCAACAGATCTTTTTAGATGGACAGAATTTTTCGTCTGCTTGAGACAACATCGAGCAAATATAAACATTTAAACGACAGAAAACAAAAACAACTCCGCAAAGAAATAATTTTGCTTTTCAAAACTTGATAAAAGCCAAGATCGGCGCGCGTACCTTCCGAAGGATGTTCGAATCCACAGTCAACGATGGCTCGTAAAAGCTCCGGCTTCAAAAGAAAATCTCTAAATCCAGAACTGTGGATACTGACGTACGTTCCCTTCACATCTTTCTTCTTGAGATCATTGGTCGCCTGAGCTTCGGCTGGAGTTTCTGTCTCCTCCTCTTCGTAGTCCAACAATTCATTTTCATCACCGACTACGGCCATAATGTGAATTGACGCCTTGACAAGAAAGAGCGAAACGAAAATAGTTGGATATATAGCTTTCCACGGGGACGAAAACCACGCAGCCTTGTAAAGGCCTCTGTGTGCTTTCGAATCATATTGAACTGACTTATAGATGGGCAAAAAATAAGAAGGATTCGAACGATTTTATACCTGGGAAGAAATCTAAAACACCGAGGAAACGAACAGCCCGAGCAAAATGACGCACTCCGAAAGCGTCGCTTGAAATGCATTATGGGATATTAGAATGACGCTTCTGGGTCTGGGGGATCTGGGATCGATGAAATTTGTTCGGTGATGCGGTGATCTTCTGACTTCACAGATGATCGAAAGAATTGACGAAATATGTTCTTGTATAGATCACTCTTAACTTAATTAAGTGTTCATCCACACTTGCAAATTTTGTATTCTGATTCAGCTTGAGAGCTAATTAATTCGGAATTCGGTCCAAAATTTGGAAACTCGTATGAGAAAAGTTGTAGTTGTGTTTCAAGTTTTATGACTTGTCGTAATGGACATGGACGTTGATTCGTTGCAAGGAAGCCGTATCAGAAGGTACTGTGGCACAACATTTAATGTAATGTCTAAAGATCGAAGTTGAGTTGCTCCTTGGTTGAAGGAAATCAGTCAGACCCGATATAGTTGGTAATAGGAGACCAACTTGGAACTATGGACCCGACTTGGAGCTTATTGAAATCCTATGTAAAACGGCTGATATGTGGAGGTATACAGTAACACATGTATGATTTCAATTGCTACTTGGAATAAACAACCACGCAGTGTAAATTATTCAACGGGATAAGGCGGAGAGTAGATTGTAGTCTTAGAAAAATTTAAAAGTGCTTTTTTTTTTCAAAATTGCACAAGAATATCATGTGATTACATTACTTGCTTTTGATACTCTTAAAAAATAGACTACCTGCAGGGCCCATCTTCGGAATATTCCAAAAATATTTGTAAAACCTCAAATGACGTTGGAAAATCTTCAGAAGATTGGAAATCTTTATAAAGGTTCTGGGTATCTTTGGAAACCCTTGGGTGAACCTCAACCACCTTCAAAACACCTTGAATGGCCATGGTCATTTTCCAATAAGCACATGATTCTTAGCAACAAAACAGCCACCTTGGTGGTGGCCTTTCTGTTAAAATCGTAGTTTTTTTTTATCATATTTGGCATCATACCAACAAATGAATGCAATCGATTATTAGTATAATTAGGGAATAGTCATCATGCTTGATTGCATTGTTGAGTTGAATCATTTATATCACATAATATTAAACAGGAATTTTCAAAGGACATGGAGAAATGCATCTAGAGAAGCACGAATCCTTAGTGCTTCTTTCCAAAGTGTTTACACAATGAGGTGCAAGGTGAAAATTGACTATTTCCTTCAGAAAATGTTCTCAAATAAAGCTTGTGATGAAAGCCACTTTAAAAGGACTAGGTCACGCAATTTTAGGCAATTTCAGCACTGATCAAATGGTCATAGAATTAACTAAAATATCACAAAAACAGCTCAAAACTATAGAAGATCTCGAGCAAAACACAGAAAAGCCTAGAAGGGACATGGATGGGCAAAACTGGAGAGGATTAAAATGGATTGCATTTGGGTAAATTTGAAAAACGTCGGCCCACCTTTTTTCAAATTTATATCAGTTTATATCAAAATGTCATTTACACAGCTGGAAAATCATTCTCAGTTGTTATGTAGCCGTGATTTTGCAAATGAAAGACTTTTGCTCTGCCAATTTGACATTTAGAACTCATAATTAACAAAATTAAACAAAATTACCTAAAATAGCGTGACCTAGCCCCTTTAAAGTATGTCTGTGATGTGGGTATCTTGTTGTATGGAGATATTTCTATATATATTGAGCTTAAACTGAGTTCTTGTAGTGCATATAATTTCTTATAGAAACAATGACTTTTGTATTTTTCACTCTAGGCTTTGTCAACTTGGAACATTTGTTGTGTTTGTGTGGTGGGCAGCAGTGATCAAGTCAGTCAGTGCGGTGTTCACTTTCATATTTGGCCCAGACTACAGGCAAGCTATGTATGGCAAAAATATGAAAAAGAGCAAGTTTATGCTTGATAATGGTGTCATAGTGACTAACCATGGATCATTTGGTACTGTTCCTAAGAGAGTTATGGAGGCTCGATGGCAATTTCAGGTAATTAACGCAGTCAAATGCAATGTGACCTAGTTAACTATGAAGACAAAGTGCTGATGTTAAGTGCAGTTAGTGTTTTTCTGTAAGAATTTGAATGTTAACAGTATTCATGTTTTCATCAGCTTGAAGTCTTTATTGGCCACTTCACTGTTGTTAGCAGTGTGACAGTTTTTTGCCTAGTGAGAGTCAGTGGTCATCTGTTCTCTTTGGGCTGGCCTTACATCACATGCTTTTAGTTGTTTTACCCCTAAGAATAGTGTAGCAAGCGGACTTGAGCGTTCTTCCTGGCATTCCATGGCCACCCTTCCCTTATTTATTAATTTTATAGATTGAATTTTATGGCATAATTAATTAATTTCAGTTTGTCGCAAATTCTTCCTTTAATACCCAGGAAGAGATGGAAAAATGTCCAGATGCTTGGTTCAGATACAAGGTGCAGAATCTGTGGAACTCATCTCTAGAAGCTATAGCCAAGTTTGTTGGAGCAGATGTCAAAGACATGGTGTTTGTTGCTAATGCAACATCTGGTATCAACACAGTTCTCAAGTGTATTGATTTTAATGAGGGTGATGGCATTCTTATAACAAATCAAACTTATGGTTCTGTCCAGATGACAGCACAGGAGATCTGCCGAGAGAAGAAAGCCAAATTACTGGTCCTTAATATTACATTTCCAACATCAGACATGACTGGGTCTGTTAAGTACCATGCTACTGAGGTTGTTCAACACTATGAGAAAGTTTTACAGGAAAACCCAAATGTAAAGCTGGCAATCGTAGATTCAATTACTAGTATTAGCGCATTGAAGCTTCCAGTTAAGAAGCTTACTGAGGTCTGCCATAAGCATAATGTTTTGGTGTTGGTTGATGGTGCCCATGCTCCTGGACAAATTCCTTTGGATCTTAACAAGCTTGGGGCAGACTTCTTTGTTGGTAAGTTAAACAATTTTTATCAGATTCATTAGTTGAGTTTGCTATTGTTCATTTTGTTTGTTTAGTGATCATTTTTTCTCCATGAAATGCATCTGCAGGGAATCGCATAAGTTGTATTCCACTATAATAATTGGACTTGTTTTATTGTAATGAACAGAAGTACCATATTTTCCTGCAGACACACTATATAGAGGGAATAACTCGTCATAGTGTGGCTATAATCTCTATGATATTCCTAGCCAACAATCTTGACAAAATTTTGAAGCTTTCATTTAACTGTGCAGTGTTTCCGCCAAACCACGCCATTGCAGGAATCCCGCGTTGGAATCAGAGATGGCCCCCAGAAAAACGAAAAAAGGGACAATTTGGCCCTTTCTTTTTACAAGGCTGCAGGCTTAACACAGCCATAGTATTTTAAAAGCCATCCCAGGGCTTGAAATTGCGACAGTATCGGTCACCAATGCAACTAACGTTTCATCCTCGGCAACCAAAAATTCTGGTTTAGTTCCCATAATGCCGACTACATTTCTGTGTGTTGACGATCAACAACGGTTATTTTGTCACACATAATGTCCTTCTAGAAATCATATTGAAAAACGTTCAACATTCTAAAACATTCAACATAAGAAAAGAAGCCAATCCGTCCTTTTGTTTTGGTCTGTTGATTCTCTCACATCGTAAAACTTCCAAATGGCTGACCGTGTTAAAAAACGTCCTATAATGCATTGCAAACCCTTGATCATTGACTAGGTCAGGTATGCCTAAGGATTGTTCTCTTGTAATACACGGATCCTTCATACTGGTATCTGATTCAAAAGAAAGTTTATAGAGTAGAAACACTTCAAAAAGCACTTAATATTAAATTTTATCATAGATCCTAATAAGCTGGTTTTTTTTCTTGGTACCCTGATGCTTTTTTTCCTTCTGTAGCTTTCAATTTATTGGCCCCTTTCCGAAAAAATTGGCCCCTAAAAAAGATCTTCAGGGGCCAATTTGGCCCTCAAGTAAAATTTTCGGGCTGAAACATTGCTGTGTGGTCGACTTGCCTTTTTATAGATTAAAGCTCACTAACAGCAGGTTCAGTTAATTAAGATACAGTTTATTAACTATAATGTACAATTTTAAAATTATTTCATTAACAAAGTAAAGCTATATCATGCATTTGTAATTGCTAGAGTAGAGAAAACCAGGGCAACAGACAAGGATTTTCTTACAACTGGAAAGAGTAAAATAAAATGACATCCTTTGATCTTTAAATGTCAGACTAAAGTGACCAAAACTACAGGTTTCATAGATTTTTCACTCCGTACAAATGCAAAAGAGTGAGATTACAGCAACTTTTGTTTGTTAAATTTCCTGTACATAGTGCCCCTGCAAACATTGTAAGCTGATTCAAGCATCCTGGTGATCGTCTGATCATGAAAATATGTTTATATCTGTTCAGTAATAAAGGGTAGTTACTCTCTTGTCAATACCCAGCTTTTCAGTTAGAAAGTTGTTTATAATCCATTTCCAAGCGGTTCACAATTAATTTTTTCATAATGTTAAGTCATTTTTGCCCACTTACTAGGAAATCTTCATAAATGGCTGTTCACTCCACGTGGTTGTGCCATACTGTGGGTGAGCCCCAAATTCAATGACATCATAGTTCCATCAATTGTGTCATGGAGCCATGACAAGAGCCTTCAGGACAGGTTCTTTCAGCAAGGTACTATTGATCACACACCTTACACTTCAGCTGCAACTGCTCTCAAGTTCTATCAAGAAATTGGTGGCATGGTGGGTGCATGGCTTATGTATTCATCAATAATGTAGTATATGATTTTGGTTTTGTTGTTTTCTAATCTTTCAGTGACAGTAATAAATGAATTTTAAAGTGTTACAATTAGTTCAGAATGATAATATTAAGTTGGTGCAAAATCAAAACTAATAAGATTCAACAACTAATTTTTGAGCTTACTTCTGAATGCAAGGTTTTGCATGCATGTACTACAAGCCCAGATTACTTTGTTGCTATTTATATATGTATTTAATCTTATTAATTGAAACCAGTTCAGGACTTCAGGAGTGATTCATCGTTTTATTGCTACAGTCCTGTTTCGTATGGTCAAACAGTGACCACACTCATCATGGCAACATGATGTTGCCTGATGAGTGTGGTCACTCTTTGACCATACGAAACAGGACTGTAGCGATAAAACGATGAATCACTCCTGAAGTCCTGAACTGGTTTCAGTTAATATTCAATGCTCCTCCAAGAGTTGAGCACTCTTTGAAATCCATTCACTGCAAGGAAATAGGATGTATTTAGAATGTATTTAGTATTTTTTATTATATTTAAGTTAACTGCGAATGAGATCAAACCCTGATTTTAATGACCCAGTTTGACAGTTGTGATTAATGTTTATTATCTGATGGCCAAGTGGCAAAAGAGGGAATTGGTCATTTCTGACAAGAAGTTGAAGATATTGGGTGTTGTATGCTATCATGCCTGATGTTAAGTGTTTGTTGTGGCCAACCTGCTCATCCTAAGTAGCTTTGTGGTAGTGAGAGTTGCAGTGATTTTGCTGCTGGTGTCATTCTGAGTCGTTCTGATGGTGTCACTTTCTTGGACAAGACGTTTCAGTCTTGGGTTGCCTCTCTAGGCAAACTTTATTAGGTAAGTATGGCCCTATTCTCCCTGATTGGACCCAGAGGAGAGCTAGGACTATGATGACAATGATATGAAGAAAAGATCGCAAACTGACTGTCAGTCAACTGTTCAGTGGCTGACAGGTTACCAACAGGTTACTTATAAGCTACCAACAGGCTACTGACAGGTTACTGACAGTTTTACAGGAGCTGTTCTTCACAATTACCCATTATTGCAGTGCAGGGGAGTTGGTGGCCTGCAATGGGCTAGCATCCCTTACTCAGGAATCAGAAATTCCTCTAGTGGTCTCATACCACCAGACTTGTAAAGACTTACCTGCTGTAGTTGGAATCAAGTATAGTTCATCTTATTTGTTTTTTGTTGTGACTAGAGCGCCATAACAAAGTACAACAGCCAACTTGCATCTTGGGCTTCAACAATGCTAGCAGAAGCTTGGGACACAGAGGTACTTCCCATCCCAGACTCCATACGTGCTCCATGCATGGCAGTCATCCGCATCCCAAGTGAAATGTCTGTAGCCTATGGTGCAACATGTGAAGGAGCTCATAAGATGATTAGCGATGTCTACAACAAGTACAAAGTTGTTGCTACTTTTGTCAGTGTGCAGGCCTCCTTGTGGTGCCGAGTATCAGCTCAAGTGTACAATGTTAAGGAGGATTACATGCAGCTGGCTGAAGCTGTCCTCATGTTAAAGGAGGAATGTGTTAACGGGTATTGTCCAGATGTGGAGAAGGCCTCCGAGCCCAACAGATGGTCATGGAGTGAAGAGCCACATTGAAAAAACCAGATGTGTAAAATTTTGAGTTTTTTCCTTTTGTATTAATGTCATGTGATGACTGCATGTCAATCATGCTAATTAGTAGAAAATTAAGGTAGATAATTAGTAAAGGCTCTCAAATATCACTGTTTATTACAACCTGTTCCAGCCATTAGGTCAGTTGGAGAATAGTGCAAAGAATGTTAGCCTTTGAATCCAGTCCTCTTCTTGTAGCTTCTTTGTAAAAACAAGATGAGGTAAACTTATTCAGGGAGAAACCCCTCATCTTTTTTCTATTTGTCATTGTTAGCACTGTTTCTCAGCTGGCCAGAACAGACTACTGTGGTAAATATATAACAGTTTATATAAAATGTTGAATTATAATCCGTCATATGTTTTCACTTGCACACGATTCATTTAAACGTGTCAGATGACTGAATACTCCCCAGCTAAAGTGCTGAAGTGCTAAAACGCGTGTTAGGAAAATATTTGAAGGATTATTAACACAATAGCCTCCATTTGGCGTGAAAATTTGCTTGGATATTTGTCCTTGGACATTATATGTTCCTCAAAGCTCACAATTTTCCTTGAGCTGTGCTCTCAGAAAACTGTTTGCTTCTCAGAACAGATAATGTTGGCGGACAAATATCCAAGCAGTATATTTCCACGCCAAATGAAGACTATTGGTTATTTATTCTCCAATTTTCATCATCATAAACTTAATTTACCCTTGAATTTACAAAGTAGCATTGCTACTTATTTCTTCAAGCTACCTAATGTTAGAAATTTGCAGAAGATGTTCAATCTGTAACAGTGCGATATTGATTTGGAAGTGTGTTTCAGGATTTGGCTGCCTGGTAACTAAAAGAATTAAGCCCATTTTTAATGGTTCTTACTTATAATCAGTTGGAGGACAGACTTGTAGGTGACTTCATTTATTTTTTTTTTTCTGCTCAGTAATTGATCACAGAAGACATCAAAATGTGGTAAGAACATCAGTGCCATACTCGCCTAAGAGCTCTTGTGCCACTTTCTTTTGTTCTTACCACATTTTTGAAGTCATCGATGTGATCAATAGCCCTTTTCACAGATAGTTTTTTCATTTGCTTTACAGTTTAATCCAACTTGGATGCAAGGCAATTTTGGGCTAAAACTACAAAATAGTGCAAAATTGCCTCACACGCATGCTAGATTGCATTATGATGCAAATCAGAAAAGTCAACTGTGAAAAGGGCTATTTCTGACCGGACGTCTGCAACGTGGAATTTCTTTGTTGAGGAGTGATTTATGAAGTATGTTATTTATTTCTAAGCTATAGTTAATGTATGTTGTCCAACAGCTAGAATAACGGGTGTGTTGGTCGATGAAGATATTATGCACTTAATGATTTTATCCAGGTGGAATTTCATTATATTTATCCATTCGTATCATGTGGCCATTTTATCATGGAGTTTGCTGGGTAAATCTCAGTTTCTAAAAAAAAAATACACTATTATCAATTGTGATTCAATGTCATGTTTCATGTTCATTTTGGTTGTTCTCACTTTGCAATGAAATTGCAGCTGGACACTGCCACACTGATACCGACATTGGTAATTTATTTATTCTCAAGCAATTGAGGCTTGTAGGGCCCCTACAGCTAATGAGTTTAGTCACAGAAAATTTAAAATCTATCTAAATAGAAATTATAAGTGTACATGGAATAACTTCGATTTATATCTTGAATAAATACGGTTTGATGTTTATTTTATTAATTGCTCTAATTCAAACGTGTTACCCTCGGCATTAAGTTTGGCAGTACCTATCGGATTGAGAAAGGCACGGTGAGAGTATACAACACATGCGACTCCAGCCGGGGACCCCAGACCGCTCTAACCAGTAGGTCACTGTACCTGTCACGCTCGATTTAGAACACGCGATTTAGAACAGGCCTCCACGTCGCCCACTACCCATTTAGTCTTTTTCTTATTTGCTATTTTCAGAAAAAAAAAGTAGGCTAAAAAAGGTACCTTGTGGTTTTGCAAAAATGGTCGAACCGCTTTTGAGTAGTATATCGTAGAATATCCCACGAGTCACTTCAATTTTCTCGAGGCTCGTGCATATACCAAGAAAATACAAGTGACGAGTGGGATAAGAGAGACAAGAGAGCATCAGTGACACACTATGGCCTCCTGTGCCACTTTTTTGTTCTTACCACATTTTGACGTTATCTGTGATGATCTATTTTAAAAACATTTAGATCTGATTCGCTCTCGATTTCTAACGCGAGGTAGTTGACGAGGGGGCAGCCCGAGTCAACTATCACGCATAGAAATCGGGAGCGAATAATCTAATTGTTTTAGTACAGATCTAATAGTCGCTCAAAACTTTATCTAAATCCTCTTCTCAGACACTTCGAAAACGTCAAGAAGTGACCTCAGAAGTGGCCATCATTTTGTTACCAAGGGCACCCTGCTACGCTACTAACTATCTATCACAGAATACATAGTGAATAGCGTAGCCAATCAGCGAACGGCATTCGTAATAGAAGGCTAGTAGATATATACTAACAG
>Ga0126338_10001286_pt1 | contig 16013 bp, 8 predicted proteins | sample OrbCmetagenome_2_FD_92529 | JGI IMG/M metagenome (GOLD analysis project Ga0126338, IMG submission 92529) | Coral microbial communities from Petempiche,Puerto Morelos, Mexico - Orbicella C C metagenome | ecosystem: Host-associated > Invertebrates > Cnidaria > Coral | place: Petempiche,Puerto...
ACCAGGAGTATTTCTTCTCCTCCCTGGATGGGACACAAGTCCATTGCAGGGTTATCTCTCAGCAAAAATTCATCATTCCCCTTTATACACCTAGGTGGGGGGAGACACTGTGAGAGTAAAGTGTCTTGCCCAAAAACAAATGCAATGACATCGACAAGGGATTAAACTTAGAACACTTGATTTGGGGTCCTGGCTCTGGTTGTTTAACAGGTGGATAACGTTATCCACTGAATAGCATGGTTTAGTATAGTGTTATCCAGCCTTTGAAAAACTGGTGCTAGTATGCTAATCATTAGGTCACCACACCCCTCACATGTATTTACTTATGAAAGAAAGTACTGATGCTGTGGAGTGGTAATAGTGGCAGGTGTTTGTTTTTATAACTATAGAAGATCATTTCATTATTATACATGATATTAAGTGCTAGAAGTTTTGAATGCTCACTGTCCATTCGCTTTGGTCAGTATTAGAATATAGATGAGAAAAATGATGTAACCTATAGCGCATAACAAGGAAACTTTTGAAGAACTTGACAAATTGGTGTGACTTTCCCATTATACTGAAACTGTCAATTTTTGAAAAACCAAAAAGCCATTTCCAAGTTAGCTTGTGCCTGTGATTCAAAACGACTCCTCCAGTAAAACCTTTCATTTCGCGAAAATGAGTTTGATTTGCACAAAAATGAACCTATGGGCTGAAATCATTTTGAAATTAATGGTTTCACACAAAGACTCCTTTTGACAAGACCGTAAAGGTAACTCAGAAGTAAGGCCTATTGGCATATTTTGATGTGCAATTTTCGAGGAAATTGGCTGCCTTAATTAAGTAACAAAAAGTGATCCAAGACTGTCACATGCATGCACAATTTCTAAATCACTGGCAAAGTTTAGTATAAGAAACAAATTGACTACATTTTTTTGCACAGTCTTATAGACCACTGACAGAAGCAATGTCACAAAGTGTCCAAACTACTGCATGCAATGAAACTGCATGCTGGTAGCCTGTGGTCCCATTTGATCATTATAAGGGTATAAGGGTCGCAATCATTATAAGGGTGCATCACATCATATTTTGTTGAAAAGAACAGAATTTTCACGGACATTTTGTCACTGTGTTTACATTACTGTACAACTTTACACTTAAAGGGATACCTTTTGATTTTTTTTAACAACATCGCTTCAGTCTTACTTAGAATCACTTTAATTAGTCATCAATACGGTCAAAATTTTGTGACACATCGGACTCATGGCAATTGCTTTAGCAATATATCTCAACAACACGTGTTCAGCGGTTGGTTTGTCCAGTTAGTAAATGTTTGCATTGCCAGTCATGAACCTTAGTGTGATTAGATAGTATCACCACTGTGTAAATAATTCACCCCTTAAGCCCTATCAATACCAAAACAGGTTGGTTCCTTTCACAAAACTGAGTATCTGTTAAATGCTAAAGTAAATGTTAAATGCTGAGTAAATGTTAAATGTTTCAATATATTGCAGAAGTTTTGGCCAATGAATTAACTTCTATACACGTATCATCTTCTCTGACTGTGTATAATATTTATTGATGGTAATGAGATGAAAATAATCTTGATCCTGACAAGTCTACATGTATAACAATTAAATCATATTAGCAAGTGGGTTTTGCTCATTCATTGCATAATAATGTGCAGTTCTTTGACCAAATATCCCCTAATTTACTAATCAAACCAAATTGAGCATTCCATTAATCAAACTCAGTCAAACCTAATTGAACACCAATCACTTGACTGGGTTCTATTAAGTTCAGTAATCTAATACAACTGAACTCTCACAAAAAATTTTGAGCGTGCAATCACACTCAGTCGATCATTCAATTGCCTTCAATTGGTTTGGATTGAGTTCAACCCGGGTTCAATCAGCTTTGACTGCTTCAATTTGTCTCAGGCTATGTGCTGGGGAGAGGGCAGGGTGATTGTAAAACAACGGTCAAGTTTGGATTCACGGTCGGTTGAATTGCATTAATTGACGGGAAATAGGGGCATGGTACATGTAGTATGACTTGTGTAAAACAGGGACATTATACAAGTGTCACAAGCATCAGGTATATTTCCCAAAACAACGAATAAATCATCATCATTATCATCATCAGCAGCAGCAGCAGAGTCCTAGCTCTCCTCTGGAAGAAAAGGGCTGTGTGAAAGGAAATTGCTTTTGTCAAATTTATTACTGTGAGAGAAGTTTGATCTCTAACAAAATCGCCAGCTGCGTGGGCTACTTGGGTTATTGAACACTCTATAGGCTGATAAAAACAAACTATTTTCTGTTGAACTTTACTTCCGGGAATTTTCCAATTTCAGTACCTATATCTTTCGTGACTAGCTGTCACATGTACATAAGGCCTCGACTTTTCGATTTTACAGTCTGTCTATTCATTCATTTGTAAAATCAATGTATTTTCCTTGCCGAAAAGTTATTTCAATTAAGATATTTTTAGTTAATTATAAATTTGTAGCTGTTGACAGAGCGTTTAAATATCTGGTGGTATTTCGGGTGAATTTTAGATTTATTGATTGTGTTTGATTGAGTTCGATTGGGTTCGATTAGTTCGGAAGTCGAACGCAATCGAACTCTCTCACAAAAGATTTTTGGTGCGATTGTGTTCAAATATCGAACTGATCGAACCTAACCATTCCATTAAATTCGATTTGGGTTTGATTAAGTTCGATAAGTAACATCGGGAATATCAAAGCGATCAAGCAACTGCAAATCAAATCAAATCACTCAAAGTCTATTACTGTTTCCTTATTCTACCATCGTTGACCACGTGCTGTCTAAAAACAAGGATACTTGCTTGAAAGTAATATTAAATTGTTCCGTATTGTTTCGCGTTTGTTTAATTCTACTGCTTACTTAAGCAAATAGTAACGAACCAAAACACCGTCCTACCTTTGAAAATGCGGGTATCCAAGCAGTGTTTAAGCGCGCAGATGGCTTGGTAAAATTAAAGTAGACAAGAACAGACCGCCATTTTGAAGATTAAGTCAACTGGCACACCACATGACCGCCCCAAGGGAAATGGTTTAGTGGGCGCGAACCATTCAACCAGAATTTCAGGATATTTTGGTCTAAAACTGACCAAAGTCTAAAATTCCGAAAAACCTAATCCACCTTTCAAGGTGGACCTCTTTTCTTGGACGGGTCCGATCGAAAATTCGTACCAGTGTCTTTTCTCAATCCCACTACGCTGTTCGATACTTTCGGCTGGGAACGCTGGAATGCCAGGGCGCTGGAACGCTGAAACACCGGAACGCCGGAATACTTAAAGCCGGAAAACAAAATTACTAAAACCCGGAACGCATAAAAAATTCTAAACGCAGGATTAATAAAACCGGGATACAAAATTACTAAAACCAGGAACACATACGAAACTCTAACGCCGGATTTCTTAACTCTACAACTCTCTTCCAGGAATAATAAAACACATGCTTCAAGCAGGAGAAATTGTTTACGTGTGACAATGTTTTCCCGCCAAAATATAATGATAATTATGTATCAACTGCAGTCAGGTGTGCTTTCATCGAGAGATATAGGGCGCTTCTACAAGGTGAGTTTTTTTCTCTTTTAGCTCGTTTCTTTTCGTTTAAGATGTACAAAGCGTTATAGATCAGCCAATAAATAATTGTTTTATTACCGAAAGCAACTTCCGAAAAGTAACGACCCCCAGAAAGTAGCGACTCCGGGTCGGTACAAAACGTGGACACCTCAATCTGGACCCCCTACTGGACCTCCTTTTGGACCCCATCTGGACCCCATCTGGACTCCTTCTGGACCCCTTCTGGACCCCTTCTGGACCCCTTCTGGACCCCCCTTTGGACCCCCTTCGGGACCCCCTATTTTTCCTTCCGGAAGATACGGGCTCTATTTAATCAGTGAACACAATGTGAAGAAATGATGAATTCACGCAGCATTGTGAGTAATATGATGGCTGCAGCCGCAGTTAACTGAGTCAGATTTTTAGAAACGTGGTTAAAATTCCCAAATAACTTAACTCGGTTAAAGGTTGGTTATGACGAAACAACGGGGTTATATTTTACGAGTGGCCGCAATGGAATAGGTTATGAAGTGGGTGAACTCAATTGACGTCGTGACGTGGATAAATCAACAAAACGACAGGCTTTGACAACGACAGTCTTTTATTTTCTTGATTCTTTTCCTTTGTTTTGGTGTCCTTCAGTTTCTTTACATTCACAGCTAAGGCAGTCTCTCTTCCTTGTCATGCGCACCATACACGAATTTCCAAGACAGTTCTTTCGAACATGATGTTGATTTCGTGTGGACGTCAGAGTGTTCTCCACTGCCGTCGAATGAATGGTCCTCCACTGGAATCCTACAAGGCATGACTTTTATACCTGGGCTTTTATAGAGAGCACCTCCGAATGAACTTCGAGTCCTTTCAATAAGAACTTTTCGTATTCTTTCAATTATGACAAAAAGAAACGCTCGCTTCGGAGAATCTTTATCGATAGAGAAGCGTGAATTATGGCATCTAGAAACTGTGTGAAACGCTCTCGGTCAACAGCTGTTATGTTTGGAAAATGCACTTCTCTTAAAATTGTTCACGAATTCATTCATTCATCTGCATTTCTTACCATTTTAACGAACTGCCGCTTGCCTTTGACGTACTGTTGTGTTCTTTGCGGAGGTCGATTAAAATTTCTCCTTCTAAGGTGAACGAGCACTTCCTGTTCAGGCCATGGTTCAAGTGTGAAGGTTCCTTGCAAACTTGACTGATATGGTATAGCCGACACATATTAGGAAAAAACTAGAAATCCACTCTAGTAATACAACTGTTTCGAACTGTTACCACTCGCCATGTTCAGTACAAGATTATGCACTTGTTTGTGCCACAGTGAACAGCATTCCACTTACAGACCGTGATGACTGACACATTTCACGAAAAAGCTAATGCACAACATTGATAAGAGACCACAAACCTGGGTTACACCACGCAGAAGGGTAGTTTAAAATGAACCTAACTCGGTTAGAGCGGTTTTCAATTGAGTGTCGTAATTGATTAATTAGAAATAACCCGGTTAACTCTCATAGTGCGGCCGCAGCCATTATATTATTCTAGACACAACGCTGTGTGAATTCATTAATTTCTTCACATCTTGCTCACTGATTAAGTTGACTTCATCGTGTTATTTTCTAAGTTTCATTATTTAAATCAGGAGCCCGTATTTTCTGGAAGAAAAAATAGGGGGTCCAGAGGGGGGTCCAAATGGGGGTCCAGAAGGGGGTCCAGAAGGGGGTCCAGACGGGGTCCAGATAGGGTCCAGATGGGGTCCAAAAGGGGGTCCAGTAGGGGGTCCAGATCGAGGGGTCCACGTTTTGTACCGACCCGCGACTCCCCGAAAGTAACGCAAAAAAAAAAAAAATTGTGGCCGCTGATAAATCTCAAAAGTAGCGACCTCCCAAAAGTAGCGAGCACATTCCGGGTTTCAGTTCAAGCCAATACATGGAGGAAAACACTTATCAGTGCAGCTTTTGAGGATTGTTAACAGCGACTTTATCTGGCTTTGTCGGTGTTACTCGTGCATGCATGTGCAGTTACAACAGGTATCAGAATAGCTGCTTGGCAAGGTAAGTGCATGTTTTGCCTCTTTAAAAACGGTTTATTCCTGAGAGATTTTGGAATATTTCTTTTGTCATTCGAAAGTGGTGTTTGAACTCAACCGGCATATATCTGGAAACGGTCCGCTCAAAATAACTCGTTATATGGGTTAAATTTCTACGCATGAAATAGCCCGCTCCATATCACCAAGAGACCATGATATGATAAAACTCAGCCCTGAAATTTTGGTTCAATGGATCGGGCACGCCTAGTCTCCTCCGCAGCCGTTTTTGGGATCCCAAAAAACCGCTGCTGAGGAGACTGGCTCAAGGCTGACTCGTATTCTTCGTTTGCACTGTCACGCAATAAAAAAATAATTCGGAAACCTTTCAATGGATAAAGTCAAGAAATTGTGATGTTATAGAAGATAAATAAAGAAGACACTTCTCCAAGTTTTAGGTGTGTGCGTTTTCCAAAACTTCAGATATTCGTCGAAAGAGTTTGCACAAATTTACAGAGCCCAGTATGGAGCCCATGTTGTGGTACCTCCGTTGTACACCAACATGGCGCCCGGAAATAGTGTAAACATCCGGAACTTACTTTAGCTATCTAGGCGACTAACTATCGGTACCGGACAAACAAACATTTAAAGCACTGAAAACGTTTTTCTAATACAGTGTAGTTAACTTCTTAAAAGGCTAGAAAACACGAGATAAGTTTATATTTTTCGACAGACGCGTTCGTAGCTTTAGGTCACGCACCGCCATAACTCTGAAATTCAAAACGCGCACATTTCCAGACGAAACACGCTATTGAGCTGGACAGTTGTAAAAAGATATAAATCTAGCACCCTTTATGCCTGAGGAGGATAAAAGCTTTGGTGTCTCTTTAGTTTTTGGGTTTTAGAACATGATGACGTCATGTGCAAACGATGAATTACTGACTCGTACCTAGTCGCCTGTATACAGCGCGCGGCACGACACCAAGCTGAGATGGCTACGCCCTTCCCAAGATCCTCTCGCACTGTGCCGCGTGCTGTTCCAGGCGTTCACTTTGCAGTGGGGGAGCATGCGCGAGGAACGGCTGCAAAAACCCGGGGGTTTCTCCTCCGCAGAGGCTGGAACGTTCGTTATAGAAATTCGCTGTGCAGGGCCTAACTTTACGCCTGCACTCACGTCATCCAGTTGCTATTTCTAAACAAAAATTAAGAAGGAGATAACAATTGTCCAAGAGAATATGCTTTTGAATTATGTATTTTATTTTTAAAAAAAAAACACATAATAAAATAATAACCTTTATTTACCCTCGGTTGTGGGAGGCGCGATGGCCTCATGGATAGGGCGCTCGACTCCGGAGTGAGCGGTCTGGGTTCGAGCCCGGGCCGGGGACATTGTGTTGTGTTCTTGGGCAAGACACTTGACTCTTACAGTGCCTCTCTCCACCCAGGTGTATAAATGGGTACCGGGGAATGTAATGCTGGGGGGTAGCCCTGCGATGGACTAACATCTTATCCAGGGGGAAGTAGAAATGCTCGTAGTCGCTTCATGCTACTGAAACCGGGATAAGCTCCGGCCTGATGAGCCACTTGGCTCATATGCAGACTTTACCTACCTTATTTTGTCATTTACCCTCGGCATTGTTTATTTCCAATTGCCATCAAGATCTAAATTCAATTTACAGAGTCATTTCATTAGAAAGTAGGCAGTTTAGGAGAACAAGGAAAATTAACAATTAGGAGGTAATAAGTAGTAATTATTACTTCTTTCACTACTACCTCTACGATTATAATTATTATTACTATTTTGTTAATATTTATTGGGGTTGAATATTCAACTGGGACATCGTCCTGTTTTCTGCTCCAGTTGCTGATGCTATTTTCCTTTCTTTCTTTTTATTGTACATGCAGCAAAATGCAAATTCAATAAAGTTAAAGTTAAAGTAAGGGAATCAAATCTGTTCTCCACGCAAACAGCGGGAATAAACATGGTAAGCCAACACATATTTATATTAAACTCGACTTTTCTAATGGTAAGCAACATACATTTTCAAAAGTGACTGTTGTAATTTTTTGACTACTGTTTATATCGTTACTGTTAGCGTTCTGGTTAGGAGCCTTGAACCTAGACTGAGACTGGAAACGGTCTGTCCTGAGAAGCTGCGGTTAATAAAGAGCTCTAGGATTCAACCCCCAAGAAAGGTTACTCTGACTTTACATATTCCACTGAGTCGCTGCCTGTGCTACAGCATCGTCAAATGGCATCCAATGCCTGTCCGAAAACTAACTAAAACAAGTCTTAAAAATCCCACATCAAAATATAGGGTTGCTTGAGCTTGTGAAACGAAAATTCAAGTTTTCGCTGGCTTGTAGAATAGAAAGGAAACCTATGATTGTTAAATACGGTTAAACACTAGTAAAGAAATGCGTTTGGAGTACACGAGGACGGCTTAACGATTTTTACTTTTCCGTTAATACCAAATCGAAAGGACTTCCAGTGCAACACGCTTCCCTTCCCATTTAAGCACCTTTTCGACATCTGTGAAACCTCGATGGCGGACACAATTTCGTTCCAAATGTTGAAATTTCCCAGCTCACCAATGAATGGCCGTGGCTCAAAGGTTTTATCTGTGATTTGCTCTTGACCAAGGACCAAACTTCCTCCTGAGGGAATGATGTGACCAGCTTTAAAACTGTTGCCATTGCTGATCGCGACGCCATCTTTGAAGAACGCCCACGATCCGTCTGTGTTATCCCACGTAGTACAGATGTGGTGCCAGTCGCCATCATTTATTGTCACAGAGATCGCTCTGTTGAGAGAAAATGCAAGTCGGCAACAACGTTTACTGGGAGAAACAGCAAGATCTTTAGCTGTGCTAAAGTTTTGGTGGTACGCATTTATACTGGTAAAGTGGAGAGAGATACTAACAGAGTTAAGTGTCTTGCCTAGGTACGTATTAAACTGAGCCGACCAACTATGGAAGTCCAAGTCGTCGTGATAACTATTAGGTGACTGCGTTTTTTCGCATGTTCTTCGCATGCGTTTCTTCGCATGTACCGGCAAGAAATCAGAGAAATTAAAACAAAAGGCAGCTTAAGCCAGGACGAGAGTTTGAATTTCGGCTAATTGAAACAAATGGCAGGAATGTAATTAAACAAAGGACAGCGTAAAAAAGAACAGGGGTTTCAATTTCGGCTAGGTTTTGCTGAATAAAGAACATGTCAGCTGACGTCTAATAAACGTTGTATGGAAAGCCACATATATGCACTAGGACTTCTACATCCTTGCGGCACACCCCCAGCAAACATTCCTTGGGATACTTCACTAACGCTTGAGAAAGAGCTCTGCAGATAGAGGCTCAGGGACACGCAAGGGATCTGTTCATTGGAAAATCTGTCCCCCAGTCAATTTTCGCCAAAGCAACTTGTGACCACTTACTTGGATTCTGTCCCCACTGTGAGCTCCACTTGCTTCGTGTCCATCAGAATCATCATCAACTCTTTGGTTTCTTTAGTTCCTAAGTAACTGAAGATGGTCATGTGATGACCGCGGGAAGGTTTCATCCAGAAGCAAACGCTAAGCTGTGGTAGATGAGCCATCCCACGTTTCCGCACGAAATTACCATCAGCTCCCTCGGCAGGGAACAATAAACTGAAATCTTAATTACAAAAAAAAAAAAAAAACCTTCATTAGAGAAACAATTTGACTGTGCTAATGATTCACAGGCCACATTCACATTCAATACGGCCACTTGGGCAACTAACGCCAGCTGATTCCCCTGAAATGAATAAAGAGATGTTACACAAAACTGGAAATGAGTTTCAATCGAGTTTTGTTTAGTTTATATATTCGTTTCTTTCAGTTTGAGCGGCATGTCTGTGAACTAGCTAGATGTAGCTAAGCGCATTGACCACTATAGCACAGCAACAATTGGACAACAACATTTCAACATCGCGTACAACCATGATTGGTCGTGAAAAATTTCCTCAAGAAACGACTATTCGCAAATTACATCAATCGCTCTGAATCGTACCTTTTTTTCCAATCCGAGTATTTGATAACGACTCGCAAATTTCACGGCCCTGAAAAATTACGGCATGTAAGTAGTTTTACGGCTTTTTTTTATCTAAAAACTTAGATGACTTTTTTCTCCTTGCTCACTCACTCACTCACTCACTCACTCACTCACTCACTCAATGATAAAAGTACATATCTCACTTGTGATTCTTGGCAGCAAACGGATTAAATATCAACTTTATGTCCCCGATTATGTCACCATGTATTATTTTTTCGTTTTACAAGAATCATCCTGAAAATGACCCTCATAAACGGTGCAAAGAAACCCTGTACCTTTTTAAAAATAGAAGATGAATCAGAAGAGTCCCAAAAATTATCTGAAGGAAATGTGTATGAAAGATTCCTGAAGGGTGCCAGGAAAGATCTCGAGATTTTTCAACTATATATACTACCAAAATTAATCTGATATCACTAAACTGAATGAAAGGAAAGTTCAACTGACATTGATATGTTCCCGTGTATACAAAATCTTTTATTTGTTCTCGTTTAAATTCAGTTCTTTCACACCGACAAGAAAGGAAACCTTTATAATTGTATTTACAGTAGCTCACAAAGTTAAAACGTGTACGAGATAAGAATATCAATTCATCTCACCCTTGGTGAAGCCAGTTGCTGAAATACTGCTCCATCTAAGAACATCAGGTGGCCTTTTATGTCACATAGGTCTTCCAGCCCGCAATCGATCATTTCACAAACACCAAGACTATGAGTGGAGTGAATAAAGTTGTACGAGATACAATGGGGATCATCTTGGCAAGCTTGAATGCAGTTTAACCAGTCATAGTCTTGTAAAGAGCGATAAACATGACTCACTAACATACGGCTGGGGAGAGTTATTGGATGAAAGGTAAAAGTCCAATTCACCAGAGAGAAAAGAGATAACATATTTAACATTTTAGCGGGGCGAAAATCTAAATCCATCTGTAATGTTCTCCGATACGGTCACTTTACATGTGAAGCGTCATGAATGACGATTTTTTTTTTATTAGAGTCGTTGGTTTTTGTAAAGCTGCTTAAATATGGGATGTCCCGATTGACTCTACACGTCAGAAGGTTTTTGTTACGGGCCATTATGGTGCATTAGTTTGGCATCGTCATCGAGAAATGTGAAAAAAGGGTTTTAACAACGACATCTGTGTCAACTTTCATTTATTTAGTTGCCAAAACATACAAATAAAAACAATGCAAGGAAAAGAGGAAAGGCTAGAAGAGAGGAAACCTTACTTTCTCCTCTCTTCCATCGGCAAAGAAAAATTATAAAGTGGCATTATATGGTACACCCTAATGCAAAAAACAACATCATTCACAAATCCTTCGCTAACTATGTAATGTATTACAGATTGGAACATTGGTTATTCCCAAATGAACTGAATCGTGCTTTAATTAAACTGCACTGGTGACACTCATGTTTCCAGGCTCTCGCTTTCAAAATGTAAGTATGGGACAATAGGGTGGCGACGTGATACATTCATACAGTATGTACTAGCCTCTAAGAAGCGGTACTCAGTTAGTAAACTGCTCTTTAACTTTGCAAATAAGGTTCGGTTTTGGTAAATTGTGGGCGCGCTTTTTTGAATTTCTTTTACAAAGGTAAGCGCTTGCGCACCAAAACGTTGGGCATCCCTCGGATACTCACGATGCTGTGGATTGTTAACAGTCACAGGAACAAACATTAGTCCTTAACCTCGGAATTTCAGCTCCACAGAACACATGACATGCAACTGAGAAGCCCACCAACTCTCCTTGTCATATTGTGTGGGGTAAGGTAAAATGTGTTTGATGGCTTTATAGTGAAATGCATTAAACATTGCATCAAACCACACCGTTGGAACAGCCATTGATGTTTCATTAATACCACATTTCATTCGTCTTTTTTGCAAAATTGATATGGCATTTTGAGGCCCCCGGCTGATCAACAATACCAACTGCTGGCTCATAATCTAAGAGCCATGCTTCAAAGGCTCTAAACGGTGACACTACCCTCATTTCATGAGGAATTAATGAATTGAATCGAAGATCTACATCATCATCTAAGAAGATGTAATAATGGTAGCCAGGCAGTCTCTCCCTTGCAGTAGAGTACAAGATATTTCGCCCTAAGTTCCAAGAGCCTTCTCCAACAAATATGTAGGAGATGTGCGTTCGATTATCCTCTTGACACACTGTTCGGTAACTTAACACTATTACATCACAGTTACACGCATTCTCGTCTCCAATCGGCTCAATAAGATTCTGAGGGAGACATTTCTCAGTCTGGGTCAGATGAATAAATGGCTTTGAAGTCGTTCCTACTGAGCTGTTAACTTTAGCTTCACTGAGTTGAGTTGAAGTCTTTGTTGTTCGAGCTGTAATGTTGCCTTTTGCTTCCGTGAATTGAACTGGTTGTGTTGTCCTTGATGTTGCGGTTTGTGCTGTACTGCATTGTGCTGTCTGGTACGTTGTCCTTACTGTTGTGTTAGGTTGGGATTTACCGGGTTGAGCTGACTGCGTGGTAGCTGTTGTGGCTACTTGCGCTTTAATTGATTGAGCTGGTCCATTTGTCGATCTCACTGTAGTGTATCCTTCACTAAGTTGAACACGAGTTTGCACACCTTTGGTATTGTCCTCTCGAATAGTAGCTAGGAAAAGGAAGATAAGAAATACTGATTTTATAAAGATAAGCGAAACAGGCAATATCACAATTCAATACGTGACTGATGGCAGGCTGTGAAGTGCATGCCTAATGAAGCTTCTTGGTATTGTCACATTTGCAGGCCGATATCATGATCAAAATCAAATCAAATCAAGTATATCAATAGCATAACCAAGATGCATACGTATTTCGGAAAACATCGAAACCCTACCTACAACACGGATAGGCTTCTAAGCCCCAAGAGACCTTCTGGGATTGAAAAGCGAGTCAACCGATCAAACTTTATGGTGCTGCCAATTATATTGGGATACAATTTATATCAGTGTTATGCACTCCATGTATATTATCTTTACTCCAACGGGTGAGAGGGCAGATTGTAGAATACTATCTAAGCGTACGTATAGTACACAGTGGTTAATTCAGTTCTTCTTGGTTTGATAAAACTCAGCTCTCGGTTGGAAGACTAATTGTGTTCACTGAGCTTTTTACAAGCAGTTCTATTTATCACATGCATGAAAGACACCCTCTACAGTAACTTTAAGCATAGTGATCATGATTACTAAGTTTCGCCTGCTAAAATATCAGTTAATCCCCAACGAACGAAGCTTACTAGTCAAGGGAAGCAGAGACCTTAACCAATTGCAAACTAGAAAAATAAAATAATCTTAAGCAACAGCTAACCTTGACCGTACCTGGGGGAGGTAGTAGCCAAGTTAAGGTCGCAAGAACGACATAAACAATACATGTGACTTCCGAACACAAAGTTCTACTGAATGAAATGTTTCCAACGCAAACGGAAGAAGCGTTCAAGAATTGAGTGTGACACATACACTCTTTTTTTATGTAAGAACGTCTAATTTTGGAACTGAGGCTGAACATTCTTATATTTTTTTGCGTTTTGAGGCTGAAAACGTTCTTAAGATGTTCTTAAATTTACATGGTATGAGAATATTAAATAATGAAGACAGGCCGGCACGGACTACCTACATGATAGATGTGATGTGATTACATGTGTCTCTCATAACTTGGCTCTTCAGAGCTTGTCTTTGAGAGATCTACCTCTTTTGTAGGCTATAATAGGTGGATTTCTGAGGATGGTTTTCAGCAAAGGCTGATTTTGTATTAATGCCCATGATAAGTATTTGGGTTAATTTACATTTTTTGTTCCCTTTATTTTATGTTTGTCATTTAGTATACAGATTAGCAAAAGAAAAACGTTCTTAATAGACTCCCAGCCTGAGGAATGTTCTTAATACGTAATTAAGTTCTTAAAATTTTGATTAACCCAGCCTCAACGTTCTTATAAAAAAGTTCTTATAAAAAAAACAAAGTGTATGGGAGTACACCTTAGCCTGCCAAAACTAAGCTTCTTAAAAACATAACTTCTAAATATATAGTAGCACAACATCAGTTGTATGTTGTAATGTTGGTTGATTTCTTGAGATGGTCCCCGGAATAACACATACACTCGATGAGATCTTTTAACTTCAGTTTGAGAATTATATTTGATGTGGCAGGACACGAAACACCAATTGGAGCAGTTGGCTTTCAGTTAATCCTAGGCTGCTCTTCACAAGAGCATCAAAACAGCAACGAAATATAGATTAATTATATTCCTAGGAATATTATTATCCTAAAGGAAATTCATGCGCCTCGCTCGGATCATGGTTCGTAGTTATTATTATTATTATTTAGTTTTTATTATAACATTTTAGCCTTATTTTTATTTATACGCTCACTAGAATCTTCAGAATTGAAGGAGGTGAGTCGCCCAGGAAGAAGAAGAACAAGAAGTGGAAACTTAGTAGAGCAACACTATATTTACTTTGAATTTCGAATACGGCCTTTGCTTTGCTTAAAGCGTTTTTGTTTGAGCCAGTAAAACCTGAGATATGTAAATAGTTTTGGTTTCTTCCGAAACAATTGATCCCTTGTGCGGTTCTATGAAATTCAGCAGGCTGAGCAGCTCTTAGAGGGGTTTAAAGAACAAAGCATTTCGTTCTGAAGGCATCTAATATTTCTAACAAATGAGACTCTCACCGTCTCTACCACTTGTTTCTTGTGTTCCAAATGCTGTTCTGTACAGGTAAGCAATGTAGAACAGCGAAATTACAAGACTGACAATCAGCAGCAAATTGAACTTCTTTTGTGTGATTCGAGTCATTCGGAGACTTGCTCTTGCTTTTAGGATCTTTTAGTTGGCGTTTGATATTTCGAGGTTGAACTGAACACGTCATTATTATCCAACTGCAGCGAATATAGCCTGCGAACGCCAACCAATTGACAGCTGGAAATACGTCTGTGTTCGCAGGTTACATTGTAAGTTAAATTGTAACAATCTGTTCCCAGTGTTCCAATCAGCATATCGACAGAACCACAGAACCACAGCACAGAAACTGCACTGCTTAAAGTTATGAATGACATTCTCCTTAACATGAACAATCAATGTATTACTTTGCTAATTCTGTTCGACTTGAGTGCTGTCTTTGATACAGTTGATCATGATACTATGCGACGTCGACTTGAATACTCATTTGGTATACAGGGAAAAGCTCTCTCCTGGTTTGCGTCCTATTTGTCTGGAAGAAGACAGCGGATAATGATTAACGAGTCACTATCTGAACCTTTCAACTTAGAATGCGGCGTGCCTCTAGGTTCCTGTTTGGGTCCGCTATTGTTCACGTTGTATACAAGTATGCTTTTTGAGATCATTAAATATCATCTGCTCATGATTCACTGTTACGCTGATGATTCACAAGTTTACATCTCATTTAGTCCGTAAGACAGCTGAGCAACTTGCTGTGGTGAGGAATATAGAAGACTGCATCAGAGACATTCGGTTCTGGATGTTGAATAATGATCTTAAATTAAACGACGACAAGACTGAATTCCTCGTTATTGGTACATCACAACAGCTGGAAAAGCTAGACAATATCAGTGTTCGTGTGGGTGACTCAGATATTCATCCCGTGCCAATCGCGAGAAATCTTAGTTCTTGGTTTGATTCTAGATAAAGACTCTTGAACATTCAATGGTGTCATTCAATGGTCATTCTTGAACATTCAATGGTGTCACACCATTGAATGTTCAAGAGTCTTCATTCGGTAAATTACTCATACATTGAACAAATTTAATGTCAACTCCTGATCTCCATACAAACTCTTATATTTTAGCCACAGTTCTCCATACAAACTCTTATATTACACTTGGGTGACCTGTGATTAAGCCCCATCAAGAAAGACCTTGAACAGGGCAGTGATAATTCGGTAAATTACTCATACATTGAACAAATTTAATGCCAACTCCTGATCTCCATACAAACTCTTATATTTTAGCCACAGTTCTCCATACAAACTCTTATATTACGCTTGGGTGACCTGTGATTAAGCCCCATCAAGAAAGACCTTGAACAGGGCAGTGATAATGACCTGAAGAAAGAACACAAGGTTGGTTTCTTTTGTTCAATTTTCCCATTGCACACACAGGTTGTTTTATTGACATCTAAGGGACCGTTCATTTTTTATGAGGGAGGGGGGGCTGGTGGGATTTGGGAAGCGCCATTTAAAAATCGCGTGACCCCCCCTCAGCTTACCAATTTTTTCACATGGCCCCCCTTATGGCGGTCATTTTTTGGGATGACCCCCCCCAAAAAAAAAAAATTGAACAAACAATATTTAGATTTCAACTTTTTTAATATTTCTCTATTATCCCCCTAC
>Ga0126338_10001288_pt1 | contig 16009 bp, 11 predicted proteins | sample OrbCmetagenome_2_FD_92529 | JGI IMG/M metagenome (GOLD analysis project Ga0126338, IMG submission 92529) | Coral microbial communities from Petempiche,Puerto Morelos, Mexico - Orbicella C C metagenome | ecosystem: Host-associated > Invertebrates > Cnidaria > Coral | place: Petempiche,Puerto...
ATACAGTTTGTGTTGATCAAGTGATGTGATGTCTACAGTAAGAAAAGAATCATCAATGACTGCTTTGAAATGTGCACTACATTCCGACGGTAGTGCTAAGCAAACAGTTAAATTTTAAAAGCGTGGTTATAAGATCTAAAAGATCTTCTTGTTAAAAAAAATAGCAGAGAAATCATATTCTAAATCTCCAAATATAATAAGCTTACTTTTCGAACAATGTGATTATGACTTCTAAGTACAGTAAACAAATGCAAATCAACTCTAATATGGTAATTTACTTCACTTTTGAACATCTAATTTGGACAAAGAAAAGGTCACATTTCATATTCAAACTGAGGCAAAGAAGCATACTTACTCAAAAGGTTAAAAACATTCTGCAAATCGACAGCTTTACAGTCAACTGATTGTTGAATGACCTCTTCCGTGACTTACATTTGTAAACAGGTCATTCCTCTAATTCCATCCAAATGTAAAGCAATGAAATATATTACCCTCGTTTCCAAAAGTGTTGAGAAGGCGTCTGTGATTTATATTGTTTTCAAACTTGAATGGTACTGTCTTTGAATTTGTGGTCACTGATGAAGAAATTTTAAACTTCTGATGGTTCAAAGCAATGAATATTGGCTTTTAAAAGTACAACAGCTCCTGTAGAACTTATTAAGTACCTATTTGTACTTAATTATGAAGCTAGATTTTTGACATGTAAAAGAAATGATAAGATGCAGAACACAAGACTAAGCTCAAAATGAAAAACAACTTACCTTTAAAACTAAAAGCAGGGGAAACTAGAAACCACACTTACAACTAAAATGGCTGACTCAGACTAGTGTGCTGTAGGACACAAGAGCACGTGACAGGCGCTGACTCTCGTAGACAAATAAATAAATAAATGTGATCATGACATAGTGTGGCTAAACACTTTGTGTAAGCCACACAAAAAATGAATAATGTCTATGCCACTTGATGAAATAGATTTAAAATTACTGTAAAACACATAAAATAGAAGCCCTATTTTCTTTATCTGGTAAACTGGGAATACAACAGAACTTTTCAAGAATAAAATAGGACAAAAATAGATGTAATAGCATTAAAAGAGCCATAAAATGGGGTTGTCTTTGTGAGGGTAAACTGTAACAATAATATTATTACAAATGGTTGTAAGGTGATCTAAATAATTATCGGCTGACAAGCTGGCATGCATGTACAGTCTCACATTGAACAAGGTAAAGTCATACCTGCTGGAAAGTCTAACAACTTTAAAAGATCCTTCAGAGAATCCTGTTAAGATCTTTAAAAGATCCTCATCTAGGATCTTCAAGGATCCTAGCAACGATCTTTGCAAGATCCCTCTAAAGATTCTTTAAAGATCTTTGAAAGATCTTCACTGAATCCTCAAGGATCTTGAAGGATCCCAGCAAAGATCCTTGAAAGATCTTTACATCTCATCAAAGATCTTTGAATATCTTTTAAAGATCTTTAAAGGATCCTTAAAAGATCTTTATCTTCAAGGATCTTGGGCAGGTCCTTGAAGATCTTCAAAGATCCTCAAAGATCCTGTGAGGATTTTCACCAGGGAAACTTGAAATACCATAACAACACTTTCTACTGGTTAAATATACACCCACCTGTTAGGATATCAAAAAATATCTCTGGGGAAATGGTTTTAAGAAGCCTGCCTTTGCTTTTGTTTCTCCTGCCTAAATTAAATATGCTACACTTATTCTAATTGAACTGAATTCAAGTTGAACAAAATTAACGTACATACTCGCATGTTTTGCATCTTAGGTCAGCAGTTTAGTTTCAAAGTTAACTTGCACTTTATGGCCAACAAGACAGGCGAGCGAAAATGTGAGCCTGTCGAGGTGGCAGGATATAGAGCCGTGCGTAGTTTGATGTAGAAAAAATCTCAGATCTTTCAGCTCAATTTCCACGTAATCCTGTTCCGTCAGTGATATTTTTTTGGCCATAATTTTTAGGATGTAGCCGGATGTTGTCGATATATTGCACAAATCAATCAGAACAGTATTTTTCTTTGTGATGTTACAAGGCTTCGATATTTGTTCAGCTCTCAGTTGGGCGATTGTTTTGCCTACCATTCTGCTTTTTGAGGCGTATACATCTTGGATTTGTTGTGATTGAATCGTACAATTGTTAAAGCTGAACAAGACCCGAGTTGTTTTCTGGATTGAATTCGAGTGTTGTTTATTTGCTTCAGAGTAACGCTCAGGATTTGTTCACGATCCATTCAACAAATTATTTCTTTAAGTAGTTTGTCTGGCATGCTGCTTTTCACTGTGGCTACATTTCTGGTAGCCGGACAGGTTTTTTAAAATACGTCTGTGTCCGGCAGTGAGACTTAATTTTTTTTAAAAAAAGTAAAACAATGTAAAAAGAACTTCATGACAGGCGACCCCAAGAGGAATTGAACCCGGGTCACTGGCATGGCAAGAGATACCCATTACCACTGTGCCATGGCAATCAGCCAGCAGCCTTCCGAATTCGGACACTGAAAACCTGCCAGTCTGCTGGACATAGAGACACAGCATCTGCTTTTTGAAGGTGAATGTAAAATAAGTTAGTAAAGGATCAATGAGGTGCATGTAACTTCGATTTAATGCATTTTCATGGAGACAAAAGTGTTGAGCAGAAAACAGTGTAAAACAAGCTTACATGTAATATGACGAAGATTATCAATGCTGTTTATTTAATTTCAACGTGTCTTTAAAGGATTATTTGCAATCAATTCGGTGATTCACGGTAAGTTTTTAAGTGATTAATGGTATATGTTTGGTTTGCAGTTTCTTTTAATTTCAAGAACTTTGCTCAGAGGCCGTCAGAAGTGAACTCGTTGGTTCGATTTGAGCTCTTATTTCATTGGCTCGCGGCTTTTCAAGTTGACACATTCCTTTATGAAGGCGTGATATGTTTTTAAATCCTTAGAAGGCGAAAACTCGCACTTGTTTTTCGAGAGAATCCCTTCTCTTTAAATGAATTAATAGGGTATGCAGATTTTACGGTTTTCCATGAAATTTGGTCAGAACATTCACTGATAGATATGGAACAAAAGCGTGTTGACGAATTCCTTTATTTTAAGTACTTTCCTCGTGGTGGCCTGTAACACAACAGGTTTCGTGAATTTTTCGATAGTCGAACTTGACAGACCTATAAAAAGATAACCAATAGAAATAAAAAAAAATGCTGACAGGTTTTTGGAGATTGAGGCTTTGTGATTAACACTGCACAGTTATTTTGCATGAACGATCACATTTGATACCTGATTAATTCGCTGCAACGTCAGTCAGTCATTTTGGAGTTGACGACCTCCTTCGCCTTTGGAAAGCAAAATCCAAAACAAAACAAAATTTTATCGAATTCTACATTTTATAACCTTTCTGTTGATATACAGTTTGTGGGGGTTTCCTTGAAAACAGCGCGCATACGATTTTTCTCTGGAGGACTCACACAAAGGTTTGAAGTAACCTTAAGTACTTACCAAAATAATCGCCCAACGAGGGAAAAGAAATTGATTTTAACACCTGTTATACTGGAAGTGTAACAGGTATAATTTTTAAAAATACATAAAAAAATTTGTTTAGCGTTTTGTTCACTCACTGAGTTGAAAAATAAACAATGTTGTGTTCAATTACAGCAATAATTTGAAACATTAACTGAAAGAAATTGATTTTAACACCTGTTATACAAGAAGTATCCCAAATAAATATTACAAAATTCAATCGCCTCTTGTTTACTAACTCAATTCAGTCGTTGGCACTTACCGATAGGTACAACTAGTTTATAGTGCTGCATAATGCATTATGCAGAGGCAGCGTGGCCGAGTGGTTTAGGGTGCTGGTGTTGTTCAAGGCCTCCACCCTGCCACTAACGGGATTTGTTTCTCAATAGTCCCGAGTTGAGATCCTCGGTGACGCTTTTTAAATAGCCAACTGGTCTGCTTCCTGCCAGTTGAGATTTTTAACTATGTTACGTTTATTTGATATATTTGTTTCCTTTGTTTCAGTGGCATGCCTGTAAACTAGCTAAGCTTAGTGCCTGTATAGCTAAGTGCATGACCACTATAAATAAGGCTTACTTACATAATATTGTCTAATAGAAAATGCAAAAGACAGCTTCATAAATATATTTTGCATAATATATCATAGACAAGTTTGCTTGAGTAACCGATTTGTTTCCGGCAATCTTTATTCTCTTGTTAACAAGCGGCAATCAATTTCAAGTATAAGCAACAGAAACAGTGCAGTTTATTTAAAGTACCGGTTGCCATGGCGTCAAAATATTTCATTTCTTCACATTTCTGGCAACTCACTATGCGGTTTGGTCTATGTATATGGCAAGATTCTTCTTAAGTTTTACGTCCTTCATGAAAAACATCGCACTAATGGTGATGACGTCACTCAAAATGTGAATGGAACTGGGGTCACGTGACAAATCTGCGATGGCCCGATTTGCACTTATCTGCTAAATTTTATACTCCACCGTGTTTTTTAGCGTTACATATTTTGTAATGGCTCTGTACACCAACACCGTGCACATGGCCTTCTGACTTAACCATGTATTTTTGGTATATTAGAATGAATATGGCAAAAAATATTTATAAAGTTGAATTCTCCATTATCTAATCAAAGTGCCTGCATGTTTGTTTAATTCTCGTTTGCTGGGTTAGAATGTAAGAATCCAAAACTAGTTAGTCGACTCACCAAAATTTTAACAGGTCATGTAACACTCTTGTTCACAAACCATACACTTTTGTCATGGTTTCCAGTGTTTATGTCATTTGGAACGCTTCAAACTTTGTTTGCGAAACCATCATTTAGTGCCATTGTTTGCAATTTAATGGTTTGGTTTGTTTTTGTCACGTGAATGGTTGTTTAAATGGTTTGAATCACATGTTTGTGTTGTTTGAATTGTTTGCTTATATGGCTTGAATTGTTTGTGTATAATCATTTGATTTTTATGGTTTGGATTGTTTGTGATCGTTTCCATCATTTGGTTTCTATTATTTGAATAGTTAAGAGCCAATTCCTCTGAATATCGAGGATAACATGAAAGTCATGAAATTTCGGATTTTTTCATATTTTTCCCAAATAACCTCTATAGTGAGTTGTTTTCAAAAATAACATTCAAAGTTCCTGAAGCACTTTAGTTTTTTCGAAATTGAGGAAAGTTAAAAAATCGCCAATTTAGCTGCCAGCTGCCGCCGAGAATGACCGAAAATTGTGCATTTCCTTTTCATACTTTCTTTTCACTTGTAAACATGGGGTACATTTTGGTAAATTTGTCATTCGTGAAAGCAACATGGAACTCCAGTGACCTTCATCAAGAGCACAAATAAGCGAATGGAAACTGTTATCGTCAATAAAGATGCTTGAAATTTATTTTTCACAAGGTTATATGTGACCTCACACAGGATAAGGTACATTAGTCCCTATCCCTTAAATGGGCTAAAATAAACGGATGGTAAACGGATAATAATGGGATAGTAAACGCCTTTAAAAGTGTTAAAACATTTCCTAGAAACATTTTAAAGGTTACTGAATCTCAGCAAATGGCTTGGCAAAGCATTCGAACAGTTAGCTAAAATTTTCGAACGGATGACTGGAAGTGTTAAAACGGTCAGCAAAAGTTTTCGAATGAATAACTTCAAGCTTTAAAATGGCTAGCAGAAATTTTGGAATGGATGACTTTAAACGGTTTGCTCATATGTTCAAATGGATGACCTCAAGCATTTGAACGGTTAGCCAAACCTTGCAAAGGCTTAACTTTTCCATCGAAGGGTCACTGAGTTAGCACGCAGTTAGCAAAATAGTCAAAATGTATCGAACCATAAGCACTTGAATGCAATAGGAACGATTCTAATTAATCATCCTTAAACTGGATATAGGTAATATAATTCAAAGCAAGCAAATAACTACTTACAGTTGGAAATTGTCTGTATGTTGAATTGTCAAGAAAACAAAAACACAATTCTGTCCATGTTTGTATAATCGCAGTCATCGTATGCAATGCCAATCCAGCAACATTTTCAACCAAATTCCGTCGATATAAATGAAGTAACCTCCAGTCACAAATTATCTTAAATAAACACTATTTACTATCAATAAAAATACTACACAAATGGTAGAGAGGGAGCTTGTTCAAGAGCAGAAACACATTCGTGCCACAATACCACGAATTGTTACGTGCAATTCACACATGACACAAGTAAAAACCTTTTCCTGGATGAGGTGGGGGAATTTTGCTCAGAGCATAAAATGTCAGTCCTCAAACGACACTGACATGAATTTCAAGCTAGAAATTTACTGTCCACTACCTCAGTACGATTCAACACAAAATAGAATGCAGGAGACTGATTACGGGAAAGGTATGTTTGTTATAATATAATTTTAACACTGAAAACAAAGCGGCACATCACATACAGTAGTTTTACGTGAATTCACGTGACTCGAACACAGCTGTTCTTGTTCTCATTCGACTGCCACTGTTTTTCACTTTGATGTTTTTGTTTTCAATAAAAGAAGGAAACAAAAATATGTACTAAGGCAAGTAATGCAAGGTAACTTTAAAAACTCAACTTGCAACCAAACATAAGACATAAGACAGTTGTAAATTGAGTGTTCGCAAACGAGACGCCAACTTGATTTGTTTAAGTTACATGCATACCACGGCTTTCAACTGTATTTTTTGGCCATTTGTAAACTCCATTTGCATTCGCTTTAACTTTCGAGGCTCACTCAACGCACCTAAATGTTTCCCTGCGTTATTAAACGTAGCCTGATTAGTTAAAATTAATCAAGTGAACCAATCAGCTTTGAAGCCCAAAAATGGCATAAGCAGGGTGAATCCAATTGAGTATTTCGAAGGCTAGAAACAATTCAATTGAATTGTAAATTGAAATGAAAGATAGAAATGATTGAAAGGAAAGGTAGAAATGATTGAAACCAAAGGTAGAAATGATTAAAACCAAAGGTAAAAACAACAAAACGATAGAAAGAAAAGGGTCAAAAGGAACGACAGAAACCATCGAAATGCTGAACACTCAACCAGAAATTTACGTAAATTTTGTAAAATGTAACACTAGAAAATGATTTCTAACTCTAAAAGATTCTACTGTTTGATAAGAAATTCATTTTTCACTGGATTCTACTGCTTATGTGCACCTTGATTTTTGAGATTTTTGTGCCCTGTTTTTAGTGGAAACAGAAATATTGCCAAAATTCTTAGTGTGTTTACTTCAGATTTTTATGAAACAGATTGTCCATTACAGCCCGTTTATAAAGCTGTGTATGGTTTGTGGGAAGATTTGATTGCCTAACCTGACATAATCGAGTATAAAGTTGTGAAAGGACTGTTTCTGAACAAAGCTAGTGAACTAGGAGCAACTGTCTCAGAATCACACAAAAAAAACCTCATGCAAAAGCTGCCAACCAAGTTTCCATAAATTTATTTTATCAATTACCAGTACATCAAGGTGTTAATGTATCCAAACTTATTAGCCATAAACAAAGTCGTCCTGGATTTTGGTAAAGGTAAAGAATCCGATCCCACCGACGCGTCGGCTGACACATCACCAATGCGTTGGTCGACACACCACCGACACATCACTGACACACTACCGACGCATCGGCTGACACTCTACCGACGCGTTAGTCAGAATATTTTCCCTTTCTAACTATTATTTTGTTATTTCTTTCCGTTGGAAGCAAGAACAACTTCATAAGAAAGGACGAAAACGTGATAGCTAAATAGCCGCCATTTTTAAAATGAAACACTAGTACCGAGGTCTTCTCGATGTTTTGTCAAGGGTCAGTTACCAAAGGGAGTTCATTAGCAAGTTGGCCGACATATTGCTCTCACCGACATGTTTATTTTTCGTTCATTAAAAAAGATTCGAAAGTTTATACTCTTTATTGATCATTGACCTTTTAATATGTGGTGGCTCCTAAAGGAGCCATTTTTAATTGCAATTTTGCTGCAGTGGAAACTGTTCAGTGATGTCTTCCAGCAGCTGCTCAAATGCTTGGTCTTTCCCGAAGTTCCGGAACCAGGTGAACTCATCCAAGTAGCTGGGTATGTATTCATACAGGGTACTACACATCCACTTTAACTTCTTCTTGACCAAAGCTCACACGCCTTCGATGGTATTGGTGTGTACACCACTGTCGGGGTCAACAAAGTTTTTGGAGTGATTCACTGATAGATGGATGTATCTTAGCTGGTTGAGTGGTATGTATGGAGTGAATTGATCTGAGTAGATGACAGTTCCAGCTCGGATATGTGTAGTGATGAGATGATGAACAAGTGTGTCTCTAGTTCAGTCAGGAACATGGAAGAGCAGCACTTTCTGCGATCCTTGCTCCCTGGACCTTCCGAGACTCTCCCTCTCCTATACTTTCTCTTGGCACCAAACTTCAACTCGTCTACTTCCATGGTCTTCCCTAAGCCTCCAAGCTTAATTCCAGCATTCAGGACTTTGTTGCAACAGATTGTTCTCAGCTCACTCAGCGCATGGATCACAGTAGGCTTTGAAAGGCTGGTAAGTCATGTGATTTTGCTTCCCGCAATCTGCATAGCCCAGAGGAACATCAGATGCAGCCAGGTACTTAACAGGATATTAGATCCCCGGAAGAAGGAGCCTGACCTTATTGGAAGCCACGTTCGACATCGCTTATTCATACAGCGCCACATGTATCCGTCATTTACCCGTGTTGTCTCTGTTAGTTTCATATTAGAACCACATCGAGAACACTGCTGACAGCTCGCTAAAAGCTTCTTACTCACAAAGAAATTAAAAACATTCTGGAAACTTCCCAGTGTAACAAAAAGATCACGGAACTCCATGTTTCATGAAGTCGTGATCAAATGCTAGATCGTAATGAAATTAGGATCAAGTGTAGATTTAGTTAGGATCAAACTTTATTTAATTAAACCAATCACCGTTGCGGAAAAACAGCGAATCACGATGCTTCTTATTAAACCAATCGAATACAAGGAAAAACAACAGTAATTAATAGGGATCAAGTTAGGATCGAATTAAACCAATCACCATGGCAGAAAAACAGCGAATCACCACACTACTTATTAAACCAATGATATGAAAGGAACATGTTATTTAATGTGACAACTCAATTAACTTAACACGATTAGCATCTATTTGCAACTAAACTCTCAACATGTAACTAAGTGTACTGTCTGCGGACAATCTGGTCATACAAGAATCCACTGTTTAGTGATGTGCGGTTCTTGTAGTGGCGACAGTCGCAAATGTGACTGTGAGCAGCCACCAGCAAAACAACAGAAGACCAAGAGGGGAAGGAGGGCAACAGAAAAGGAGCAGCCGCAGGTAGCCGCAGCCCCAGGGTCTCCAGAAGTTGAGCCTAACTACAAATCCATTTGTCGGCAGCTGCAGCAGAAAAATCAGCAACTTGGCAAAGCCTACCAAGATCTGAAGGCCCAGTTCAATGAGCTCGAAGACAATTGCCAAGAGAGGGAGGAGCAGGTAGCTCAGGCTCAACAGGATGCCGATGAGATGGCAGACTTGGTCCGGCAAAATGAACAGCATATCACTGCCTACAAAGAGCAGTTGAAAGAAAGAGATGACCACATTAAGGCCCTGGAGCAACAGCTACGAACCTTGTAGAACTCTTCAGAACCATCAGCTGGAACTAACCATGAAGCTGCTGCGAAGGTCGACCGGAACAATCTTGTGGAAATCCATCGACGATATGCGGCGGTGCTCTCGACCCTGAATGAAAAGAAGTGTAGCCTGAACAATGCTTACAGACTCGCAGGCGCAGCACGCAACACGATCAGAGACTTCCTCGGCATAGCAGAGCTGCGAATTGTAAACAAAGTGACCTACCAAAGCACCTTGGAGAGGCTGGGAGACGCAAAACTTTCAGGGAAAAGGATCAAGCAGGAGTATCGAAGGCAGCTGGGTGATCTGTTGCCATTGGTGAAACAACTTCGCGTTGCGAAGAAGCTGTTACCACTGGCATTGAGGATGCCTTCTATTCCTAGAGGGCTCTGTCAACAACAATAAAAAAATGGCTCCTTTAGGAGCCACTAAGTTTGAAAAGTCAATGACCAACTCAATAAAGTTTAGCTAAATAAATAAAGATAAAGTCTTGGCCGACAGTCGGCTGACTTGTTTGCCGAAGTGAGAACTAGATTCTAATAACACTTGTCATAATGGGAACTGGGGTCTAAGAGCACAAAAATAAGATGGCGATCAAAAGTAAATTTCTTATTTTCATATCGTAGTGAAAGTTTTCCGTCGAAGGTATTTCAGTTCAGTTTGGAAAAGGTACGTTTAGCCTTGCAATAGTTCAATAAGGTCCAAATGAGTCACCGACACGCCACCGACGCACCACCAATGCGCTACCGACGCAGCTTGTATGTTATAAGGTTAAAAAGTGACCAACGTGTCGGTAGGAACAGATTCTTTACCTTTACCTGGATTTCTTTGAGCTCAAAAGTGCGCGAGCTGATGCTGAATCTCATCTATGCATGGCGCACTGGTAGCTGGGAGTTGTATTTGTCATGCATCAAAGAGATGATACCATGGGCATTTGCATATGATCACCAAAACTATGCGTGCTACCTCATCCCATCCCAGACAACATGCGTCATTTGCCAGTCAGAATGCCGGAGGTGTACACACCCTTCAACAGAGGTCATTTTTCCATTGAGATGGGGGGCCGTAATCCTTTCAGACGAAACAAAGCTGACAAAACCATTGAGAACACCATTAGTCACAACTGCAAAACAGGAGGAGGTTACATTGAGTTTAGTGCTAATTTTGCCGGGACTCAGAGATGGGTGCTCAATGACACAAGGCGTGGTGTGTACAGGAAGCTTCTTCGTGAGCATCTGTCTTTTTGATTTAGGTTGAGTCATGTGGTGTTCAACTAAAAAGCAATAGGTTACAATAATTCTAAGAAAAGGTGACAAACAGAATCAAAAAGATAAAGACAAACAACTTACAGATATTTCCTCCTATTGATGTGAACTGGTAGATTGAAGTAATTAATGAACTAAACTGAAACTCAATGCAATTGACACAATTGCTGATATAATAGGCACTGTACAAAAGTCTTATGCAACAAATCACATGATGATCAACAAGTTAAATTTAAAATCAAGAGTAACACACATAGGGGAAATGTCACACACATTTGAATCCTACGTAATGGCCCCTAAATGCGAACTGAAAGCATTTAACTTAGTTGAGGGATACAAACGAAAAACTTGAGTAATATATTGTCACTAAATCCATTTGAAATGGTTCATCACAATCAAGTCAATAAAAAAGCAACTGTTCTCTGATATTACAAGCAAACTTCTTGGTTGAGGACATAGACTGTGAATAGTCTCTCTTTTGCACAAAAATCCATGGGGAAGATTGCAAAGAAGAATGAACACAAACAAGCAGTGGGTTGTGAGTGTGCAAGCCTCTTTTAAGTGTTTAGTTAGTTGGGATGCAGCGTGAAAAATGGCGAGAAAAAACTTTTCCCCTATTTTTTGCTCACCATTTTTCATGCTGTGCCCCAACTAAGTGAACGCCTGGAAGAGGCTATGAGCGTGATCTTTCCAATGATACCCAGATCAGAGTGATCAGCTCAATGGAGCCTGAATTATGCATGAAAATGCTCATTGACAAAAAGTTGAGTGAAAAACTCAGAGCAAAATTTCTTGTGACCACATGTGGCTACTCCAGGGTAAAAATTGCCCGTCTCGATGATGCTTTCTCGGACTTTTTTGAACTGGAAGCAAGCCCAGTAGAAGGTCAATCACTGCAGCAAAAAGATAAGAAAAGGAGAAAAAGGAAAGACGAAAAAAAAACCCGAAAAGCCTAAAGACGTAGGTCTGCACATGCCCGAGCAAACATGTCATAAAACACGATGCTAGTGGAAAGAAAAGCATGCTGTCATGTTGCAAATGCCTTTTTGAGTAGATTGGAGCTACATGTAATTTGGTCCATATCCAGCCTGAAAATCTCCAAAACGTCCAAAAAGTACGTTTTTGGCAGAATGATTTGGGAATCAGTGCGTTAAGCACACTAAAACAATCATTTAGCATTCATCTTAAGGTTGTGCTTTTGTCATCTCAATAAAAGTCAACTGATAATTGATGCTTGAATATTGGAATCAGGCCATTGTTTGGATATATCTTTCTATTTTAATCACTTGAGGTTTTACAATGCTTTGAATTCACCCTGATATTCCCTGTCAATGTATTCATCCAAGTTTACAGTCAGAGATTTCCTGACCACTGGTGAAGCTTCTCTAAGTCCACTGCAATATGTGGGATGACTAACACCAGAAAATAAGCACAACATTCCTGAGTTGAGGCTAAATAATATTAGCAGTCTTGAAGTGTTCAATGAATTTGAAGCCAATGTTTCTGAAAATCAAACAGAGTGATTTCTCTGGGATTAGTCATTTAATTAATTTCCTCACCAAGGGAGTAAAGGCATCCGGCATAAACTTCGAATGCAGAGATCCATATTCGCATTCGTCCAGTCCTCAGTGGCTACTAAAATATCATATGGACGACTAAAACAATGCAAAAAGTCACCCGCTGGACGAGTTTAGTCGGAGTCTACCGTTTCTTAAGTTTTCTTGTGAATTCCCTACATTCTGACTGCTTGTCATCCATGTGGAACTTTAAGAAAACAGAAAGATTTGAAGCTTTCCGTCGCAATAAAATCATCATTTTGGTCCGCCATCTTGGATGAAGTGGCTTTTGCCATGAATGAAATCATTGCAGGGTCAATTTTCGTTTTGTCAACGGCTGATGCTCTGTACTGTCCTTGAAAACATGTGGCATGATCTCATCAACTATTTTGATCAGGACATGGGTTTAGTAATGTTAAAACCTTGGAAAAACAAGCCAAATATGAGCAAGAAAAGCAAAAACATTTCATTCAGCCTTCATGCCACTCACAGAGGCCTTGGTTTTCATTTGTACCTTTTCGGTGTCTGCCGACAGCCTAAGTTACACACATGATGCACTGGGAGACTGATCACGTGAAAATAATAAGAGAGTATACTTTCCATTTACATGCCATTCTGTTGCCATTCTTCCCAATTGAACGGTTCAAGTAAAATTTTGCCTGGGCAAGTATGTCATTTGGCATACGTACCCAGCTGATAACTTGGAGAAAAAACCAATATAGATCCCTGAGGATCTAAAGAAAAATATTGTTCTTTGCAAGTATTCCTTGCATTTACATGTAAAATATAACAAGGAATCACATTTTTAGTGCAGAATGCACTATTGGGATGGTTTTGGGGACTGCCTGTGCTAAGGCACTAACATGTTAAGCGCTAAACTAATTTGCTCTAAATGCATGCGCAGATTAGTTAGCATTTGTGTCTTCTATACAGTAGGTGGAGGATACATTGCATACGGGATAACACACAAATAGTGAGTAGTTTTCCTTATGGTAGAACCCAACATGTAAGAGGCATGCATTGTAGCATCGTAAGTGTTATATACTATGTTTCCACGCTGTTTTTTATGCCATGTCATGTCAGGTACTAGGTAGCACCACTTGTCTCTTTTTAGTGGAAAAGTTAAACATATCTTTTCGAATTACCCACAGGTCGGTTCAACAAGTATTGTCCGTTTTCAAACTACAAAAGTATGTTTGTCAGGGTTTAAGTAAAGAAAGGAAATGTGGAGTATCTCATTAGCGGCTTATTTATTTCTTGCCTTAACTCCGTCTGTAAGAGAGACCAAAAAGTTCCCGAGTTAGTGGTTGTAAATTTGTAACAAAAGAAACCAGGAAAGTGCTCAAATATTGCTGCAGACTAAGTGGCACCTGATGAAAGCACAAATTAATTGAATCAGTCTTTGAGGAGACTCGTTCATCGATGCAGGATAATATTGGCCAAGTAGCACTGTTTACCTTCAATACTTCTCATTGAAACGCTTCCCTGTGGTATCAATCGATGTTGTGTATTAATTTTGAATTGTTTTATTGTTAACAATAAAGGTGGCAACAGAAAAAGAAAGTGGTATTCCATGACTATCTGATAATTAAATTAGTTCTCAGTCTCAGTCAGTTCTTAGATTATTATCAAAGAACTGCTTTCAACTGAGGTTTGGGCCATACATTGTATAAGCTGCCATGCTGGGATTATGTCATACGTGGAAGTAATGTTTAAAAGAGTAGAACCAGCTCAAGTTCAATGAAAATGGCCTTCAGTGAAATTGGCTGGATATAACTTTTCTTGGCACATGGCACACTGAAAAAATTTGTTTGGATGTAAAATCCAGGGCACTGTAGAGTATGGCCATCATAGAGAGGTGACCATTAGAGTCGTTGCATTTACTGTAACTATGACAATAAAATTTGTTAAGTGGGTTTACTTCACCCAGGGAAAACCCGTACAACATTGCTTTAGCTTTACTCTTACATTAAGCTTTCAGCAATTTGAACTATATGTACAGTGTATTACAATTCATTTGATAGCAGTATTACTCTAATTTTTACAAAATGAGAGATTAAAGCTTTTATGCTAAGATTTTGTCGTAACTGTTTTGTCTGCCATCCACTGATGTCTAAGATAGGTTTTGCAGTGTTAAGAGCGTCTTCCTCTACTGTTATGTCATTCCTTGTTGCATTTGATAACATACCACCATCATTAGCATTGATGTCTGTCATGAACTGACCATGTGTTTTGACCATTGACCATGTGTTACTATTTACTTGCAGCAATAGAGATTTCTGATGAAGAGGCTGAAAAGGTCTTCTCAGTAGGAGATGCTGTGCAGTTCATATCCAAGGCATTGGATGTACATTAGCAGTAACAAGGTAATTGGGGCAAACCAGAGTCAGCTTTGAGGGTTTATGAGGCAGTCTCTCTGAAAGAGGTCCGGTCAACCTGACTTGAAAAATAGATTTCGCTCATTTCCTGTGTGCTGCAAGACATTCATGTACTTATACTAAAACCACAATCCGTTCGATCGAAGCTTTTAAATTTTTCGTGTCTTGGGGAATTTTCGGTTCACCCTAGTGAGGGCATGTGACAGCCATTGTCAGCACCTAGATTTAACACAACTTTGGAAGTAAATTAAACAAGAACGAAAAGTCCCTGGACAAACACTGCTGTTACTTATAACATGTCTTCATAATGTGCCAAACTGATTTTTATAAGCACTGAGTTCAAACCAAGCCTACAGCCAGACTTAAATGACACCCATATCTTACAGCTCGATGAGACAAGCAATAAACAGCACACAATGCACGCAGAAGCGATGACGTTTAAAAATTGTTCCTAGAAGATTGGAACATGAGTAGACAAACTGATTCTTAAACTTTGGGTTAGAAATTTTAGGGGTTTACATTTAGGGTAGTCCATTGGTGGTTCATTCAAGTAGTTCATGTACCAGGTCCATCTTGTTAGTCCATGTGCTAGGGGTCAGCAAAATGTACCAACCCAAATATAAAGTACTCCACTGAAAAGTTCCTCTCTCTGAAATAAACGCCTTATTATCTTTAAAGATACTTGACAAAGCTAATTACCTCACCGGAAATTAATTTGTTGTTTTAACCATATACTTGTCCAAGAGAAAATCATTTTCTCTTGACTTGTGATATCGCGTGTGTGACCCGCTTGTCTATCTAAAATTGTATGTATGGAAGATATGTTATTATGACTTTGCCTGTGAGCGCAAATTTATCCGACACTGTATAAACCAAAATCCACCCCAAATCTTCGGTTAAAAGCTGAAATTAAAAGCACGCCACTGATCCTACAAACAGCAAAGAAAGCCACAAAGGAAACCTACAAAGGAATGTTACTCTCTCTGAAATCAACACATTATCATTCAAAATATTTGGCAACACTAATTACCTCAGCGGAAATTAATTTGTTGTTTTAACTGTATACTTGTCATATCGATTAAAAGCAGTCTGCTGATCCTACAAACAGCAAAGGAAAGCCGCAAAGCCTTCACCTATCACCTGTGCGACTTACTTGTC
>Ga0126338_10001291_pt1 | contig 16004 bp, 5 predicted proteins | sample OrbCmetagenome_2_FD_92529 | JGI IMG/M metagenome (GOLD analysis project Ga0126338, IMG submission 92529) | Coral microbial communities from Petempiche,Puerto Morelos, Mexico - Orbicella C C metagenome | ecosystem: Host-associated > Invertebrates > Cnidaria > Coral | place: Petempiche,Puerto...
TTACCCCCAGCATTAAGTTCGCCGGTACCCATTTATACACCTGGGTGGAGAGAGGCACTGTGAGAGTAAAGTGTCTTGCCTAAGAACACAACACAATGTCCCCGGCCAGGGCTCGAACCCGGACCGCTCGATCCGGAGATCCGGGCCGCTTACTACCCCTCTGTAAATGTACGGCGACCAAAAAGCAACGACAAACGTTGTATAAATGTGTTTATTACCACAATAACGCCTTTCAAGATATATGATAAAAGCAACTGCTCAATGAATATACTTCAGCTTCCTTAAATATTATGTACAAAATTTTACTCTGGATCACGTAATATCAATCAGCTATTGTACATACGGCTTGTGTTAGCTCTCTATGCAATCAAACAAAGCCACTAAGATTTTGTTGAATTTACAAACAGGTATATTGTGAACTTACGGCTTACACGATAATATAATTTTGAAGTTAGTCCCTAAAGTCACTAACTCTTGCTTCAGGGTTGGAGTAAAGGGTGTGCTTTGTGTCAAACTTGGGGAACATGTGGCCTAAAGAGTCATCCCCCAGTACACAGCAACTTAACGATAAGCTGCAAGTCTAACAGAGACGATTGCAAATGGAGATCAGCCAAACTGCTCTCCTTCATAAACTAAATGAAGCCATCTTGAGTTGAAAACAATACATTCAGTCTACACTAGTCTATGAACAAAGGTTTTTTTTCCCTTCATTTGAAACATGCGGTTGACGTTGGTTGACGAGTAAAGACTCGAGAAATCGATCTACAGTTAGCAAAACTACATGAAGCTTTCAACATAGCTTAAAAAATTCAGCAAAACAAAAAAAACTCTTCATAGCATCTGGCATAACAACTGACAGAAAATAATCACAACCAAAAGTGTCTACCTTTTCTCATGTAAGAACCAAGAAAGCAGCTCTGTCGCTGACCCCTCACTAAATTTTTTGACAGACTGTACCCTGAACCCTTATGAGAAATTCAAGCAATTTATCAGGCAGAAATCTTCAACATGGATGCTGCAAATTAAAAATCCCAATTCGTACAAAAAAAATCCATGTGTTGCAAGGTACATCTAAAAAATTGTTTTAAGCGAGGTGATCAAAAAAATAAATAAATAACTCAACTGCTTCTTTGACCTTACATATAGATTCCTTGAACTTCGCGACAAAAAAGTACCCGTGTCTTTGCAACAAACGATTAAAGTATTTCTTCCAAGACTGAGCAAGAGTTCTTAATAGACTTGTTTGTAATGCAGTAAAACTCAACAGCACCTCATTAGATATATAGATAGATAATTTTATCACTCTTAAATGGCAAAAATTCTACAGATATCATAACTTGTTTAATAGATGAACTGAGATCAAGGTTCTAAGACTTCCTCTCTGCAGACAGGACAGGTCCGATTGTTCTGAAAAATAAGTTCAACACAGTTTCATGTTGGTGACAATACTGCAGGGGGAAAAAACATCCTAACACAGATTAACCACCAATGCAAATCAGAGCACTTTTAAAGAATGGTTCACTGTTGCATGTGTGGGAACGACAGGGTCAATGAAAAGTAAGCCTTAAAAACGTTTCAATCCATAACAGGATGGAAGTTTTTTTGTTGGAATAATGTTTGGGAAGGGGGTGGGAGTGGGGTTGGGGGGTGGGTAAATAACAAGGTGCTGCTCCAGACCACCCTTGTAGGTGTAAATCAATACAGGGTCTATGAATGAGGCCAGATTGGAGTGATGATCACAAAGGAGTCAGAATCAAATGTCTCTGGGACATTTATATGTGTAGGCGTTAAAGACATTTTTAAGTAGTCTGTCTGTGTGATTGTCCAGGTGAGGGTAGCTCTGAGAAGTACTGTTGTTGGTGACTGATGTTTTAACAACCTGAGCGGAAGTCATCTTCAGAGTCAAGCGAATGGTGTTTGTCAGTCAATGGTGTTATAAGTCTGGTCCGCTGAAAGTGAAAGCCTTCAATGTCTTTACAACATGGTGATAAGTCAATGAGATGAATCCCACAGAGCATTCTATTCACATTGGCTGCAGAGTAAATAAAGTTCTGATCTGCAAATCTTACCTTCAGCCAGCGATCAATGCATTTAGCATGGAAGTCATGGTTGCATGGTAGACGTCGTAGCTTTTCGCGATTGATATAATCACTCATGCACACCACACAGTTGCCATTAGAAGAATCTCTGGAGCTTGCACTGTAGCGGAAACTTGGAATACTATCAATCACTGAAACAGCAATGGAGATAACTTAGAATTCTGCCAAAGTTTGGTTAATGGAACAAAAAGTTATCCACTCAGTACGAAAGCCTCAATATACTGAAAGATATCTCCCTATGTGTTATTAAGTCTTCCCTTGCCCAGAAGACATCTGAGATTTGACCACAAAAAAGCTATGCTGATGGCATTGCTCTGCAGAGCTATGTGTAGTGTCTCTCAACAACTAATCAGCGACACACAAGGATTTCTGTATCATGACATCATTGTCATTATCATCATCATCATCATCATCAACATCATCTGTCCTTTTGGTGCCACGCACCACATAAGGCCTCCACACTATTCTTCCAGCTGGTTGGGTCCTTTGTCACCCCATGAGAGTTGAGCTGAAGCCAGCTCTTTTACAACCACACCAGCATGGAATTTTTCAGGTGGAATCTCAGATGTTTTTTGAACAGAGAAAGAATGGATTATACACAGAAACACATCTGTTAACTTGGGATAGCAAGACAGTCTGACTATGAGTACCTTCTTTACTGAGTCCACGAGCCTTGGCTAATCCTATCCTCTCACTAAGATTCCATAAAGCCTGGAAATGAGATCAAAACAACATTAATGTCGACAAAAACAACAACAACAACAACTAGACACCTACAACTGTTATTTAAGTTCAAGTATTGGTGTCAAACATAAACTTAAACCTTCACAAAGCTGTTATTACCTCATAGTCTTCCCCTTCAGCTGTATGTCCAGAGTTGGAGTCTCCATAGTGATGAAGAGGAGGAGGAGGGAATGAAACCACAGACCTGTAAATCAAAGCCAAGCAGTTTAGTTAACGACACTGGACAAGAATCTGAGGCTAGAAAAAATAATAACATATCATCAATGATACTCAGCAATCAAGGTTGCCACAGACATCACTTTTCAAAATTACTTAACTTTTCCCTAGTGAAGTTAAATTTTCCTCACCAAACACGAAATGTCAGATGTAGAAGCAGCTTCTCCCCTAACCTTAAAGGCATCTTTCTCACCCATTTTTTAAGACTGTTAAGTTTTCAAGAAATTTTTGTTCTTCCCTGAGGAAAAACATTGTTAGATCACAGTGAACCCACATATATCTTCCAGCCTTCAATCGTATTAAATCATCCATATCAAATTATTTCAATTTTCCCTGACTTTCCTTCAAAATGTCAATTTTCCACGACCAAAAAATTATTGAATTTCCTGACTTTTCTAACCGGTAGCAATCCTGGAAGTGCATGTTGCTCAAACATAATTTCCAAAGTTGAAACCATCATGCAACAGCATTTTGAAACTTAACAATTTTTATGACAACTTGTTTGAAAAATATATACATTGTACTCACACAAAAGGAAGGAGCAGATCTGGTAAAGCTTGACTAGCAAAAGCTGCATGGAATGGACGCCTTCGTCTCAACGGCACTGGGGGCGGCTGAGGCTAAGGGCAAGAAAATAATAATATCTAGTCAAATTAACACATCCAACTAGGATAGCAGGGATGACTTGGTGACACAAACATTTGCCTCCCACCAAAATTGTACAGGTTTGTTTCTGGCTGGTAGACAATTCAGAAGCAAATTTACCACTGACAGTAACAGTCATTTTGGTGATGGTGATCACTAAATGCAGACTGAAAAAATACAGTCAAACCTCCATTAACGGCCATCTCTCTGCAATAGAAAGTTTTTTTGCTCTACCTGATGGTACATACATTAACTCTTATATTTTTAACCTCTCTACAATGGCCACCTCTCCGCAAAGGCAGAAGCAATGGCCACTTAAGTCCATATCAAAATAACTGCTGCACAACGGCAAGTTAAATAATGACTGATGAACATTGAATATAGAATTCTATTTTTTATTGTGAAAGTGTGTTGTCACATTGTTTGTCTCTGTTTCTGTTTTATTGACACATTTTGGTTGTGTCACATATTTAAATGCTACCATAAGCAATTTTTTTAACTGAAAATGTTGCACCACCCTGAATAAAACAGGTGTCATATTACACCCAGACCTCCCCATAATGGCCACTTCTCTATGAAGGCCACTTTCTTCTGTCCTCAAGTTGACCATTGTGGAGGGGTTCAACTGTAATAGAATTTTGTAAATCAAGAAGTCTTACCATGGTGGGTGGTATGGCATGTAGCGTGCCAACTCTGGGTGCTGCTGGTTGGGTTGAATCACCAGCACCATGAGCATGTTCCTCCATATCGCGGGTATACTCGGCCTGAAAATATGTCAATATACAAATTTCTTGATTATTTGCCTTACCTGACATGACAGAATTAGTTTGCTGCATGAGAAGCATATGTGTCCAGTTACAGCCACATGAAAAGCACTACCTTCCTAGACACCACTTTAAACAACAGTTATTTTTATTGGGTGCAATTTCTCCACAGCAAAGGGGAACCTTCCAGTAAAGTGTGAGGATCGCATCCTCCCTAGGATTGCAATTATGATAATACTCTCTTCTCTCAGTGTTTTCCCTTTAAGATAAATCTTAAAACAAAAATGCTCTCTTTCATGACAACATACTTAGTTTTTAAAACTGCTAACAGCAGAGTAAAGCAAAAGTACATGTATTGCCCCTGCATACTCCTTCTGCTAAGGTTTGTCTCTTTGCACTGGAAGAAGGGTCTTGCCCATTAAACAGTACTGCTCAAAAGTACGTTACCACCCTCTTGAGAGTCTCATCTCGTATCGAGAAATGAGACTCTCGTCTTGCAAGAGCCTTAAAAAATTGTAAGTACGAATGCTTGAACTTCTCGCAAGATTTTAATAGCCTATTGTTATTATCAGCTACTGAAGAACAGTGAAAAAAAAGAGTGGATTGAAAAAAGTCACCTGCTGTAATCTGTGAGCAAGAGCTTCATCAGACTGAAGGTAACATCTTGTGGGTTGCCTGGATGCATTGAGGCGACGACGGAATCGCTCCATGCGATGCTGTCTATCAGATAGAAACCAACTGGGCGCATCATTAGGTGGAACTTGTTGTTGAGCAAAAGATGAAAGCTGTGGAAATAATTAACAAATCTTGATATTTACTCTTCTGCATAACTTAATTACATTGACAGTTCCTCCCAGAATTCTGAGAAAGACAGGGAAAATTCCCTTATGTATTCTTTACATGAACAATTTGACATTTTCAATACAGGGGACAACTAAAGAGGATCAAAGAGCAAAATGTATGATAAATTTGACAGGTTTTAAATCAAACTACTACAATTCAACAGTTATTATATCGTTTCCAAGAGTATTTTGTGTATACAGATGTGATGTCTTGTTCTTTACGGGAAAACTCTGGCAAGTGTACATATATATAAATCAGTTGACATTTTACAAAATCCTGATGTAGTTTGGACATGCTCCTGAAAATAGTGATATTCAGATGCCCAAACAAGACAGTTTGGGAGCTGGGTAGTTGAAAAGAAGATTGCATTAATATTCAAATTCAAATCAACAAAATGGATACCTCTTCATCAATGACAATTGGAGAGCTATTGTCACCAGAGGGAACTGGCCTTGGTGTAAAGTCAGCAAATTCTGCCAGCAAAGCTTCACGTCTGGCTCCAGGTGGGGAAACACTGTCCCACAGATTTGTATAAGGGTTATGCCTGCCTCGGAACCGGCGTGAACGCAAACGATCATTGACAGGTGCACGGTGACCTCGGGACTCGCGAGCTTGAAGTCGCCAACGGAAATTAGATGCAAATTGTGCAAAGTCCTCACTGAAATAAAAATGGTATAAATAATCAGTAAATTGAAATATGAAACAAAAATAAAAACTTAAGAATACAGGAACCCAAAAGCATAAACATTCTCACCATGGAGGAGCAGCTGCCGCACCTCCTTGTGCTCTTGCCGTACTGTTGTCACCCTCGTCTGGAGATGTAAGGTCAATAACAGGAATCTCAGAGCGCTTAGGCGTCTGATTAGCCATCATCACAGAACTATCAAGCTCACTGGTGTCACTAGATGAGGTTGATGCAGAGGGTGATATTGGACCAGGATGGTGAAATAATGAAATATCTCCGTTGGGTTCATCCAAGAGAACGGAAAAGTCTCGCGGGGAACCTGGATTTCCTCTCATGGAGGACGATGTACTTTCAGTGTCACTTTGACCCATCTTTAAACCTACCAAAATAAGTCACAAAATTATTTTCAAATTATAAACACATGGATATAATGTAGCCAAAAAAATTAGGCAGCTAGTAAAAGTTGGGGTGGTGCGACACATGCAATTCAGAGGGAAAGTGCTTTAAACATCACATTTCAAGACCCCTTGAAGTTCATCATAATACGCTGTTACACGCATCGTACTTTCAACTCACTTCTTGGTGTTTGGAATGGTTATGTCTGATTTACATTGTAAAACATACAGATCAGCCACTCAAATTGTATCTATCGGATACCAAATAAAGAAGAACTTTTAATTTGCTGTTCTTTTATAATGGTGAGTCCAAACAAGAGTTCTCATAATTTGTATGGGAGCAGGGTGTTCACAAAGTTTTCAAGCAGCTAGCTTTATTGCTAGAGAAGTTGGCTGATTTTGGTTGTTATTTATCTTTCCTAAAGGATTGTGACAGATAGTTTTCTTTTCGCTGAAAGCCACTGCTGCGGGTAACCCTGGGAAGGACGGACTAAAAAGCAACCTGTGTTATTCAGGCTATTCTGAACGCTATTCACGTTAACTGGAGAGAAAGTCTGCACCCTCATTTGACTGAATAGTGCTCTGGTTAACCTGAACACCACTAAAGGTACCTGAATAAACCTAAGTATGCCTATTTATGGCTAGCTGTAGATACTAGCAATGGAAATACAATACATAAAACAAAAAATCTACAATCTGCCGTCAGTAGTCAACAACACCACACTGTGTTTTTGCAAAACAAGATTAAATAAAGGAATGAGAATTTAACTCTTAAAAGAATAATTATGTTAGTTACAATCAGAATTATGACAACTCTTTCTTTGCATTTATTGTTAAAAGGTTAACTGTTTCCCTCATCTGCAAAAGCTTAATCTGCAAAGAATTCTAGAGTTCTTGTTGTCTTGACATTAGTAGTCATGGAAAAAGTAAAAAGCTTTGCAAATAAGAACAATTCATCCAAACATTTTCTTTGGCAGAAAGCTTAAGTAATGTTCTTATCTCCACTTTCACCAACTTTGACCTGTAAAGGAGCCCTGTAAATAATATGAAATAGCTTGTACATCTCAGATTTAATTTGCCCCTTGAGTTTTGTTTGTGAAGAGAAAAAATGTGGGACAGATGGAAAATGGAACACCTGAAATATAAATTTTTGAAATACATTTTCATTTACAGGAAGAGAGCTACGGGAGTCTTGAAAAGAAAAAAAACACAAAAAAGGGGACCACAACAGATATCATGAGATTGGTCTTGTGCCTACAGGCTTGGAGTTTGAGATATCATTTACCTCACAACTTCGAAATGGTTTAAAGAAAAAACGTTGAAAATAGAAGGCACAGAGTTAACAGTTTTATATTTTGTACATTTTCGACCTGATTCACGTGAAAGTGTGCTTAAAAGCTTTTGTGGTCACCTGGACAGAAAGTGACTTGAATCGAATGAGGTACGAGCTTACAGAATTGGAATAAACCCGGCTTCATTCGCTGTTACAACCTCTGGAAATAAAATCTCACTTAAAAAAAATTACTATTCATATGACCATGACAATAAACATTTACAGCCCTTAACGTTAAAAGAAACCGAGAACAATAAACATTCTTCCTCGCCAAGCAATATGTACTTCTCTGAAAGAATTCGGCGACATCCCTTTTGTAGACTCGACCTGCCTGCCATACACTTCAAATTAGTGAGGGCTCCGAAAACGAGTTCGAATTAGTCTTTCTACAGAAAATGTTGTGCTGTTTAAACCGTCAGGGATAACTATGTTATTCTTATTTCAATCCTTTCTCTCCTTCTTCAAGTCAAACTATGAACGTGCGTGAAGGCAAAGAAATTTATACCCTCGTGTGTCAATTCTCTTCGCAAAGATGATAACGCACAATTTCAAAAGTTCAGAAAGGCTTACGTTCACTAAACTATGCTCCGCTAAATGAAATGAAGTTCAAATCAATAAAGATTTTCGCTGTCCACTCTTGCGTTCAGTAGACAAATTATAAAGCACTTGCGTCATGAAGGAAAGATCGGGGTATTACAATTTCCTCTTGTGAAAATACACGAAATTCAACACGAAACGCGTATTTCGACTTAAAATAGCTGTGGAAAGGCAATCATTCCTTGAACATAGGCCAAGCAGTCAGAAATTCAAAGCGAATACGCCCTATGCGACACTTTAGAACAAGGATTGATAAAAAGCGTATATCGCAACGGCGGACCGTTCATGCAAAGGCCAATGATAACGGCGAAAAGGGGAAAACTTACCTGAAAGTAAGGTATACTTGAAAGCTATGTGGGCTGAGGTTTTCAAGGGAATGAATCCTCCTGTGGCAACTAAAATATGCTAAATCTAATGTAGTCCGTTGAGAGCTTCGCTTCCGAAACTTTCGCAGATGAAAAACCCTTGCAAATTGAGTACAAAGTAAATCGACAACAATCGCGGTAAATTAATACATGCAGGTATTGCGCATGAGTGAAATTCCGCTGACTACTTTATGACGATGACTGCCCACGCATTTTCACGTTCAACAATGAACACCTTGAGACATCTTTTTACGTGAAAACAACTTTTTTTTTCTGCATTGATTTCAAATCAAATCAAAATTGCGCAGTGCACTTTCAAGTGACACATGCGTGTACTTTGAGCAGTTTATTTCTCCAGGATTAATTGCTTGTTACAACTTTCAAGGAGCAAAGAAATTGTAAAGAATAATGGAAGTGCAGAAAGCTGTGCGCCTTAGGCAGGATGTAAGAAGAAATCAGCTGGGGTTGTGGTCTGTGTTTCATCGATTTGTTTACAGCATCTGTGACTAAAACGTTCTCTACTTCCAGGTTACCCTTTAACAAGTGACGGTAACAAAAGAAAACCCTTCTTTCCGATGACCGTTTGCAAGAATATAACAAAAAAAGTCATTGAAGGGTCAATTGTTTCAAACGGAAGACAAAGCGCAAACAAACTGATTTAAATTACCGTTACTAAGGAATGAAGAACACACAAAGAGAATGTTTGTTCATAAGATATCAAACAAGACAAGACAATAAAAGTGATTATAATCACTCGTGAGGAAAGTCGCTGGCAGCTTATCGCCTCTGACCCTGCTTCCGCACTCGGCCTTCCATGCCAGCTAAAAGCTTTTATTAACACAAGGATGAGGTTAGTACGGTAAGAAAACATTACTTTTAATCCCATCTCTTAAATCGTTGTCAGTCATTTCACTTGATCACTATAAATCCGCGGTGTATTTCTATGAACTCAGAATGCATATTAAAAAAGATCGGCGTTGAAAAAAATATTACTGTCAGTATATTTTTCCCGTATTTTAAACAAAGCAAGCAGTCGTTCTGAGGTCAGTAATTTTCGCCATTAGCTTTGATTATACCTGTTCCTTCCTTCGTGATTCACAGGTAAAATATTCAGATCTACTTAACGATAACTCGGCACGAAAAGGTCAACCACGAGCGAGGTTTCGCTGATGCGTCGACAAAAACTGAGCGGAAATGAAACACGGTCGTGACAGTGGAAAAAATCGTAAATAAACAATGCATAAAATGAAAAACTTACGAAGAGAAACATTTTAACGTGGTTGAAAAGGAATCAAAGCGGAAAGGCGGTCAAAATGCTATCTGTTAGGGCAAGTATAACATCATGTAGAAACAGCTTCTGGTAGTTTATCATCTGCGCCGCAAAAAAAGGAAGATTAATGCTTGAGCAAAGTGTTAGAGTTGGGTAATGATTTTAGGGTTAATTAATATTTCAATATTGTCAGGGTTATCCTCACAATGCATGACAGATAGGTCGCGCGGACCTCTAAAAGCGGTAAACGCCATCAAAAAAAATAATATTGATTCCTCCGTCTTGCCGGCTGGCTCGAATTAAGAGATAAAAGCTTTTGTCTTCAATGCAAACGCAATCAAAGGCCAAAAGGTGGTAAAGCTAACAATCAATGCTAACATGACCAGAAAATCATGTCTGACTTATGTCTTCGTCATGTTTGAAGACCTTTCAGTAGAAAACTAGTTTGTCATGCACTGCGCGCGTCATTAATTCTAATGCGCGAAATAATTTGACGCACACAATGTCTTGTTGCCATAGTGATAACAGTGACCTTCTTTAATTTCCAGGCGAAAATGATTGAAATGTAGAATCAGTATGTTGATGAAGTGGGACTGCTTATTTTGGCGATGAATTTCCAAGGAAACAGACGACGGGAGGGCATGTTTTCTGCGCAATGTGATACTGGAAAAAATAAGGGTGTTCGTCACCCTGTTATGCCACAAAGGACAAATACAACAACAGACGCGGCGAAAAAAGCAATTGGCAGCTCGCGCTTGAAACATGTACAATTTGAGCGCTTTAAAGAGACTAGTAAAGAGTGGGCTTGCCCAACACACGACAATGGAAAAAGAAAACAAAGTTCCGCTACCCGGCTTTCACTTTCCAAATCCTGTGAAAAATCGGCGACGCTAAGGAAATTACGAGAAGTTAAAATTTATAGGTCATTTATCGAAGAAGAAGTAACTGAGGATTCAGAGAGATGTAAAACCGGTGCAGCGTTCGAAAAGACAACGCAGGGAAAAGTTTCATCGCGTAACGTAGGACAGACAACTGAAGCATGCACAGTTAACCCATCACGTGCCACGCCTCCAAATCACGCTATAAGACGTTACGCACTATACAGAGGAATGTTATGCCAGTAAGTCATCTCTCGCTAGCTTATAACAAAGAACTGATTTTCTTCAAGGTAAAGAATCTGAACCTTTCATTGCAAGCAATAACAAGGCCCGCTTCACAAAGACGCGGCGCCATACGGGCTACAGTAAAGTTCAAAATACTCAGGATGACCCGGAAGGAAATAAGGCGCTAGGGGCGCCGTTACTTTCGAGTTACCACTGAGCTTGGAGAGATTGCCTTAAACCTCGAAGGTATACGCAATTTTTAGGTGTTAGGTTTTTTAGTAGGACGATACTTTCAGTATCATTGAAAAATGCAAGTGCAAACATGGTTAATTGAGGCTGATCTTAATACGATTACTAAACTAATAATTTCCGTTTGTCGCATTTTCCCAAAAGAGACAGACATTCTGTATAAAACTATTTGTCACATTTTATTGTTGTAAACAGCTCTAGGTTTGAAGAGGATCATAACTTATGGAAAGACAAGAATAAGGGCAAAGTTTCGTGTAGAAGAGATAAAAGTGAAGAAACCATTACACGGACTGCCACAATACGAGAAGATGAAAAAGACAAAGATAAGTCAACCCGCTCACGTGCCTGTGAGACAAACACGGTGGATGATCAAACACCTGAAACAATCAATTGCAGTCCCAGGAATGATGATTTAACAGGAACACGGGTAAGAGAGAGTGTGGAACACTGAGAGAGCAGATTATTGAAATGAAGTGTTATAGAGGACGTTTTTGACAGGTTTAAAACCGAGTTTATACCAATAACAACATTTGTTACATAAATTATACCTCTTAACATCTTCTACGTGAATTGCCACTCATCCATGTTGTAACGCTATAATTTGGCACTTTGCTTACTCGAGCGGTTTTGTCGATTCTGTCGACTTGTTTTGTTTGTTAACCCCTTTGGATATCAAACTTTAGCCAAAAAATTCCGTTTTTAACCGTTTAGTCAGGGTTTTTAGCTGCCATGACGCTAAATAAGCCTAAGTTTTGCTAAGAAAGCTTTTTTTACTAAAAGGAGAGATTTTTCGAGGATTAGGCACAAAATTGAGCAAAATTTCAATTCCGGGCATGCGCATAAGCCAAAATTTGGACTTTTTTTTGCCATTAACCGTTCTCAATTTTGTTTGTTGCCCCCTTTCCTTTCTGTTTTTCTCGGCCCTTTTACACTGGCTACCTTTTGCGTTGAATGTTCTTTCTGGCTGCCGTGAAAAGTTGGATGTTAATTACGGGCGAAGCCTAGAAATGGACCTTGATCAACCATAGGCGTAGTGGACCATTTTACCACCGTTTTTGCACCAAAACTGATAACGTTGTTTTTCGATTTGCGACGTTGGAATGTCGTCGATATCTGAACCTGACCATTGTGCGGAAAGGCCTAGTCTAGTACTACTATCTACTCATCAAGAATATCTGATGACATTTAAATTGATGACGTCACAGGTGGTACAAAGAGCACGACCATTAAGTGGCCATATATGGCCACTTGGGCGTCAAAGGGTTAAATTTTCGTCCGTGAAGATGGCTCCTACTCCTGCTCCTGATCAGAGAAAAAATCTCACATAATGGTTGCACTTTCGACTCCAGACTAAGTGGTTTGGGTTCGATCACCGACTGGGTCCCCACCCCCTAGCTACCCGTCTCGGGAAGCTCAACTGATGCAAATTTTTATGAGACAAAATGGATAACAGGTAATTTGACTGGCATGGAGTTTTATTTCACATGATTCAGAAAAATTGGTTTGATCTGATGAAGAACCACCTCTCAAGACGTTCATGATTCGTATATTTTACGAACTGGCGATACTGTAACACTTTGAAGGAATATTTCAGCACCTTTTTTTTAACGATCTGAATAAAATAATGTCACTTTTTTATAAGCTAAGGAGACAGACTGACTGTCAGGATGCTTAATGGACGGTAAAGTGTTTTAGTTATTAATTCAATATTAATTAACCCGTTTTATTGTTTTATATTCAGTTTCCAAAACGAATTTACATCAGGGAGATGTCAAACGGAGCAATAGTCGATGAAATCGTTGATGTTCAAAACGAGAGGGACTGGGAAGTACTGAACTACATGACACCGCTACGTCACATAACTTCAAAACCGCACGAACGTTCGGACAACCTTCGCTTCCGAGATCTGCGAGACTTTGACGTTTATTATTATCCGCATCCATGGAGATAGCTAGCTGACGATCTATGAAAACTATTCATGATTATGCCTATATATAATATTTAGCTCACAAAAATAGAGCTAAAAAGGAACTCGAAAAGGAAAGCTGTTGAAACAATAAGGGACAATAGAGCAGAAGTTACAAGGGTCAAAGTTGGAGTATTAAGCCACTGGAAATACTTACGGCTAATACAGTGTATATTGCTTTGCAGCAGTAAGTGTGGGTTTTTCAGCGCTTGCGGCTGAATTTACATATCATAGTTTGAATCGTCAGTCTGAGCTAATCGTGGAAAACTGAATGCATAACAAGGACAATTTGGGCAATTTTCGCTCTACTCAACTCCACACATCCTTCTGAGACCGGCTTTCCAATGAGACCGAAAAGTCTTATCACGCTCGCCACGAGACAGGCTATATATATCTAGTCAAGCTTACTTATATTGTAACTTACTCCAACTTCTTTAGATCCAATTGAACGCCCTGGATATCTTTCTCCCGTTGTTAAGCTGTTGCCATAAACAAAAGATAGTGGAAGTATTATCGTTAAACTTGAAGTTAGTACTTACCCCAATACGAGCGCAATCGAGCTGCCATTCCAAACCCACGGCAATTTCCTTAGTGTGGATATATTAGTGTCCCTGATGTGGTGAAAATATAAAATAAAATGAAATAAAATACAGGTTGTCTCTAACAGGTAAAAACTGATTTCATACTTGTGTGAAAGCACCAATTGAGCAAACCCCCTTCGGAAAAGGGTTCACCGAAATGTGGGCTTAGTACCTTAAGTAAACGGTGTGTAATTTTCACTATGAAAGGTAATAAACTGGGCACTATTTTTGACGATTTCGATGAAAATAGCTCAGGCCATGGAACTGCAAAGAAGTCTGCAAAACCGACGTTCACTTAATACAGACAGTAGTTTAATAAAATTCAGTTGAATTAGATAGGGAACAAGAAACTTACCACGTCTAAACGTGATCACAAAGCTCTCCTGACTGAATTACAGATCTTACTTATAATCGATGAAGTTCTTTCCGTGAGCTCAGCGCAGAGGTTATGTCGGCTTGAACTTGGTCTTTGGTGTACTGAATTAAGTTATTCCACGCGAATAGACACTTGATATTGACGGATTCCACACGAGTGGATTAACCCCTTTGACGAACCGCAGCAAAAACGGAGTATTATCATAGCCCTGATAAAGAGCAGTATACCGAAGATTAGAACTAGAGTAAGACGTGATGTAAAGAGGTGGGGCCGGTATTTCCTCATGAATATCAAGAGCTGTAATAGGCTAAGAACAGTGTATGGAGTGAAGAATAATTTTTCTAAGTAGAAACTCATATAATATACTTTTGACTGGCAAAGGCATCTCTGCAAAGAGGGTAAAGATGCAAAGATTGCACTGGCTGTGTTTCTCCGCTTTTTAAACTGACATTTATAGCAAGGGGGAAAGCAAACAAGTCAAATACCATAAAATCCAGAAATTTTAAAGTTCTGAGCTAATTAACCGAGAAGAGCTTTAGATCATCGGAAGTGCTTGTATGGGCTTGTATTCCTAAGGAATTGTTGCGTCTGCAAAAGTTTGCGGAACACAAAGAATATTCGTCGTGTACGGATCAGTGGGAAATTGACAAGGCAAGCTCCACAACCCGGCGTTTGAATTTATTTCTAAATAAACATCAAAAGTCTGTGTCCACACTCGCAACGATATAAAATGCTAAACAAGTCTACGGAAAAGGGCTAAACGACAATAAAAAGAAATTGTACTAAAAGTAAAATCTAATATAGTCCAAGAGACTATGGGGGGTTGGGCTTATCGTACGGCTTCTTTTGCGTCTACGATTTTAGCTGGATTATTCCGTCTTGCGGTCTTTAATTGACTTCACATAGTAAATCCCTTTTTTACGGCATTTTCTTTTTCTGGCATGCAATTTTGACCACTTGACTAATGTATACTATAATTATACTATAATTTACACGCAGTCTACACGCAATACGTTTTCCATTTAAAAAGTGTTTTCTATTTGCAAGTTTTACTACACATTGTAATTTTGAATTGCCTTGATATCTGTTGCACCAGCTAGCGCGCGCTGGTCAACCAATCATCCAAAAACCTTTATGAAGGGGGGCTGGCAACGAGCAACAATGGACAGTATCTGCTTTCGAGCCGAAAACAGTGGTCAGCGTAAAGTTTATTGCTCGCTTTGGTCTTTGTGTAAAGCGTGCACCACGTGGAAAATAGCAAAGATTGGTTGTTCTAAGGTGAGAGTTTTACATGGACCGAGTTGTGGTTGGTTAATTTATGGTACAAATTTGTCCTTAATTGTTTTTTGTATCAAATTTAGGTAGTGACTTAGTGCAATAGAATACGTTACCTACGATGATTTAGGTTTAGAACTCACAGTTGAACTGTTCAGTGATCATAAACGACCATAAGCTGTAAGCTAATTCAGTGTGTAAATATTTTTACATGTTTCTTAGCTCAGTAAGCTCATTTGCCGAGGGATGATGCTGTTACAGATCATGACTGTTCAATCTGAAATTATCCCTCTTTAATTTGAAACTCGAAAATTCTGTTGGCGTGTAATCCGCTGTAATGCGCCTGTAATGATCATAAAACTAAGAGAAAACTTGCACCATGCCAGACATGCACATTTTATTAAACTCTGACCCAACTCAATAATAGCTTACAGTTGGTTTGCATTGCCGAGAGATTCAATTGACAAAGAGTCTGGCAGCCATGTTGAATGACAGGAA
>Ga0126338_10001293_pt1 | contig 15999 bp, 8 predicted proteins | sample OrbCmetagenome_2_FD_92529 | JGI IMG/M metagenome (GOLD analysis project Ga0126338, IMG submission 92529) | Coral microbial communities from Petempiche,Puerto Morelos, Mexico - Orbicella C C metagenome | ecosystem: Host-associated > Invertebrates > Cnidaria > Coral | place: Petempiche,Puerto...
GAACTCAGAAGTCGGAAGGCAGAACTCAGAAGTCAGAAGTTGGAAGTTGGAAGTCGAAACTCGGAAGTCGGGAGTCGGAGCTCAGAACTCAGAAGTTGGAACTCCGAAGTCGTAAGTCCCTCCTCGGCTTTCGTAGTACATTACAGGTCATAGGCTACATTCTTATTCTCGGTATTGGATTGGAACTAGCTTGCAACTGAGGCTAATGTAGGGAGCCCTTTGTAATGTAAATGACATTAATCTCTTTTGAATGATATTCCCTCGTGACATTTCAAACTGGTTCCTATGGCATGTTTTATATCTCCTGCTGACTTGGTGTCGCTCCCTCGTGTAGGACGAATGCTGTGGAGTGAATTACTACGCTGATTGGCGAGACACTCCTTATGGAGGTAAAAGAACTTACAAAGTACCAGATAGCTGTTGTAAGAACTATGAATATGCTTGTGGAGACCACTTTGAAATTAGCAGCATCAACCGCAGGGTGAGTTCTACAACAATGTTTGTTTGAATTTTGCACCGATGATTGACCTGCATTTGTAAAGTTGGAATTTATATGCCTTGATTAATGGCACCAGTTAGTAAACATGTATATCCATGCCAGTCAAGTGTGGGGAAGAATGTTTTGTTTATAACTGTCTCTTAGTTATCGCAGAATAATTTCCGAGCAAGCAATTCAGACATGCAACCATCATGGCAGATGTAAATCTGATATTTTCACTTTTGACAAAACATTGCTCATGGAGGCCATATAGCTGTTGTGAGAACTTTGAATATGCAGGAAAAGGCCGAGGGGCTGGGGCACCTGTCCTGAAATCCGGGGTTCGTTGGTCAAGCCTTACTCTGACCAGCTCAGCTGAAGTTGTCTCTTGGTACTCCCGAGAGCAACTCCTCGGTCGTGCTCGTTAATAGCCAATTGGCCTTCCTTCCGCCCGCATGTTTATTTTAATTATTTGTTTCTTTCACTGTAAGTTGCATGGCTGATACCTCACTAGTTGTAGCTTTGTAAGTATATTAACCACTGTAAACATTCAACATTTAACGTTCATTTTTTTTTTGTACTGCAGGGATGCTTGGAAGTCGTTAAGAGCTCCATAAGAAGCCATCTCTTATTTATTGGTATTAGTGGAATCCTTATCGCATTGCCGATCGAGGTTTGTTCTTAAAGCGCTTTTCAGCCGAGTGTCGCAAAACCAAAATCAAAGTAATCACTCTGGCCAATCACAAGCGACCCAAGCAACCTGTGAACCAATCAAAACTTAAAGCAAATTCATACCTGTAGACGTCACAAAGCGCGAAAACGTGAGCGATCGCTTCACGTTTGGCCCTGGTTTACTTCTGATTGGATGACAAAGTACGTTATGTAGTTCCAATCGCTTAACCTAGTGATGAAAAGTCAACGCAAATGCAAATTACTTTCGACGATCAACTAAAAACCGCTCGCAAAATCTTTATCTTTGCATTGCTACTAATCTAACTGAGGCTAGCCATGCAAAATCTTTGCGGCTTTCATTTGACTGTCGAAAGTAATTGGTTTTTAAGTTACTGCACTACACTCTTGATGTAAAGAGCTCGAGCCACTTTTTCATCCAATCAGAAGTAAAACCAAATCCAATAGTGACTCTTTCGTACACTTTTTCCCGTGCTTAACCTCTTCCGGACGTTCACTTAGTTGGGACGAAGCCCGGAAAACGGCGAGAGAAAAAATCGGGCAGAGGCGCGGCGAGAGGAAGCGAAAGAACGCGTTCTTTCGTTTTCTCTTGCCGCGCTTCTCCCCTATTTTTTCGCTCGTCGTTTTTCGCGCTGCGCCCCAACTAACTGAACGCCTGGAAGAGTCTATCCCGCGCTTCACGTCAAGTGCATGTAATTATACTTCGAGTTTTGATTGGTTCACTGTATAGATCGTTTTCACTGTCACGCAATAAAAAGATAAATCGGAACTATGCATGGCAAAATTTAAAAACCAAGTTGGTATGAACGTTGGTTTTTTCTTTCACCGTTTAAAGCGAACAAAAGGGCTTTCCATATCTGATTCTGTTTCCTCGTTACTACGAATTTTTATGTTGTAGCTAAATTTAAGCGCCGTTTTGTTTTCCACAGGTCTTCCTTGTGGCTGCTGTTTGCTATATTCGAAAGAAGCATTTGCAATGAGCAACTCCTGATTCAAAGAATGTCAAGTACTATATCAACAAGGGGCAGTTTTTCTAAGGGTGGACACAAGTGTTATCCACCCTTTGAACAATTGAAACTATATGTATACTAGCGAACTGCAATCCCAAGCTCTCTCTCCTTTGCCTCCCTTGTCTCTCTCAAACACAAGGGAGGCAAAGGAGAAGGAGCCCGGGATCGGGGTAGAATAGCAGTCTCCATCGCTGCCTTTATTGGGGTCGTGACGCTACTTTACTCCGCTGTCTGTGGGGAAAGCGTTGCGTGACCACCGAAGTAACGGCTTCGAAGGTGACCAGATGTAATTGCCATCCCGATTAATTAATGATGTACACGCTCCTCAGTAATCAGCTTATGCGGCTGTGCAGATAAGAAGTTGCACCCTTATATCTAGCCTAGGTGGTCGCCTACGGGAGGTTCGACCGTATACGCATTTTTAAATTTCAAAATAAGTTGATCTTTTGCACCTGCCTGCAAGGATCAAGTCTTAGTATATCGAAATATGCCAACTGGTCAAACTAGTGTTATTGCCTAAGCTTCCACGTAAACACTATTGCAAATAGCACGATAGCATATAAAGTGACGAAATTAAAGTTCACATTAGAATTAGCACTAATATGATGTTTAAATAAGGTAAATATGCATTGGACATAGCTGCCTATTCTCGTAACTTAACTACAAAGCAGTTTTGATGGCTTTTTATGAACAAAGAAATATATATATTACTCGAAGGAATTGGAAAAAATATATATAGAAAAAAAATATAGACCTTTTTATACTGCTGATTTTAAGTTTCGTGGCAGTCTTGTGCATTGCATGGCTTCGAGTGTTACTAATATGCGAGCCAACAAGGCATGCATGCAGCTAGGATCCCTAACCCCAATAAAAGGGCTAAGCGTCAGCTAGCTAAGCTAACTAGAGTGCTATTATATTTAGACTAAACGGAATGTTAGCTAGGCTAATAGGAGTTTTATCGAAGTTAACAAGCCGGCGAGCCATGCGAGCCATGCGAGCCAGTAGTCCCTACCGGCTGTAAGGACAAAGGCAACGGTTTTTTGTTTGTCTGTTTGTTTGTTTTTAGGGGGTGGGGGCGCTACTTAGGCTAATTACCGTTTTCTATCTAGGCTTACCGGAATGGCTTGCATGTTGGCTCGCATGACTTACTGGTTCGCACTTTGTGCAGACGCAAATGACTATGCTTGGCTACTCAAACAAAATACAAAACTGTTTCACATGGTAGTTTGGATGTGTATTCGTGTATGACACTATTCATTTGCAAGGTATTTTTGTGCTGTAAATTTTTTATTCGTAACCTCACATGTATTAGTTACTTGAGTCTCCGTGTGTCATTTAGTATTTATTTGTCCCATCTTTCCTCAGTAGTTCCCGACGTGTCTTTGGGCGGACATTAAAGTTGCCAGTTCTTATAGAGCTATATATGTATAACAGCAGCTTGGCATCAACTTATTTGTGGGAGAAGATCAGATCCTTCCCAGTCATGTTCAGTTGTGCGACAGTTGTTGTTTCTCGTCCATGCTTAGTTGTAGTTTTGTTAAGACAAAGCCATGAGCAATTTCAATAAACTGAGTGAATATTTCAGCCAACTTAAGTATCATTGTTGATGTTTTTGAGATTGATGGCGATACTTTATACGTGCTTAACGTTTCTCATTCACTTCACCTTGTACATTCTTTTCAGTTGCTTGTCACGAATTCTGGGTTAAAAACCGATGACTCATGATTCCTTAACGGCTCTAAGGGACACAATCAACCCGTGAGGCGTGGTAGCAAGACAAATGATGCGAAATGAGCCCTGCCTTGCCTTACACAATAAAAAAGACGCTTGATTAATACTGTGGAAACCAGGTTTAGCTCAGACAGTATGGAACAATTGGCGCGACACAGACTTTACCTTTCGTTGTGATTATGAATTCACAAAAAAATGAAGACATGACACCCCAAAATATTCTAAATCGTAAAATATAGAAGGAAACTTTAAAAGTTATAATCCAAACTAGGTGTTGTAATAAGTTATTCATTTCACATATAATTTGCCACAAAAAGGCACGCCTCGTCGTTGTACATAACATTATTGGGAAAAATGCTAAAAAATAATTTACTCTACCTTCAACAGTTCACTCCAGGCGCATATTTTGAAGAGGCTAAACACACCATTGATATGCTTTAGGGACCTGAGGACGTTTTCCCTACATGCCTCGCGCTCGAATCACTCTGCACCAGGTCCTTCTCACTCTCGTTAAATCCAAGATGGCGGCAAGGAAAGCTTCTGTGCTTCTGAATTGCCTATCATGCTCGAGGCAAAATAATAAGTTTCTTGGAGCTATTACGAGGCATTTAATTTTTTCAAGAGCTGCAATATTTAAACCATCATTGAGGTAAGAGTGTTTATGTTTAGTAACCTGAGTACACAAATGAATTATGATTATTAGGTACGTGTGCCTTAATGTTGAGAGGCTCAGGAAGCTTGCAGATTTGTCATAAACCCTGGTAGTAATTATTTACGAGGAAATATTCGTGTTTTAAACAGTTAAGTACATTTAGTTTTAACTTTCTTTTTTTAACTTTCGAGTAGGTACGTATTTTCTTTGGAGTTTATGGTACAATGTATACTGTAACTGTTTGGATTGGGTTCGATTTGGATTGTTTGAGTTCAGTAATCGAGCATATTTATAAGCTTACATGTAAGCTAAGACTTTTGTGAACCACATTCTTGAAAGGTGAAACATCTTGTTGCAATAACGTAGTGTCAGTGGCTGGGTGTTGAGATTTTATTCAGGTGTAGTAGTCTGGTCCTAAATGAAAAAATCAAGAACGAAAACTACTGTATGTTGCACTAGCCTCCTATGCAGATGCTCTTTGGGCATGATCTCCAGCTGATCTTTACGAACAAAGGGAAAGGAATGTGCTATTTGTTTCAGCAGACGTTTGTGGGGGGAGGAAGATTGCATGACGAGCCCAAAGAGCGTCATTAAATTAAACAAACTACGCGTCTTTTATTTGGCAAAATAAGGACTACATGTACATGTTGGTACTGTATGATCTTAACCACATGCAGTTTTGATTTGTTGCATGCGTGTACCTCTCCATGTTTTGGTCACTGTTGACTGGTTGACGGCAATACTAATATTTACTGTAGGCTTGTGTCAGGAAAACGATTTTCCATACCCAGCTGCTAGACCAAAAATAATTTGTCAGTAGGCAGTAGTATGTGGGAACTATTTTTAAAGATGGCAAACGCATCGAGTCATGTTACTTTTTAATGTAAGTAGAATTGCTGTAATAAAAGCATCTGAAAACAACGTGTTGTCTTGTTATACATGTGTAATGAACAGAATACAAAGTTGCTCTGTGGTGGCAAGGAGTCTGAGCTCAGCAGTTTCAACATTGTAAGTATCACTTGCAATTTTACATTGTACATGTATAAATTAATATATACTCCACATTGTGCCTCCATCAACTTAATACTGCCCAGACGGTTGTTTTCTGCTATCTGGCCAATGACTAGGTAGTATTGTTGAAATCTATCGTTGAATCTATCATATCTTACATGTAGGTATACATGTAGCAACCTCAATTACCCGTGGCTTTAATTTATAGCTTATTACAAACTCAGATTGGAGTCCTAGGGAAAAGGTGACTGTATTTTTGACCTGATTTTTGTAGGTCCTGAAATTGTAAAAAAAAATGTCTCAAACTGTGACTGAATTGTAAACACCACAGCCTGTGTATCTCCAAGAGTCAACGGTGAAAACAAATATTGATTAGTCAGAGCAAAATGTCTTCTCTGTATAAGACTAACTAAAGATGCTTAAATAATATGACTCATTCTTTCTTTGGCATACATGTATGCACAGCTTAAAATGTAGGTACATACATGTATAGAATCCTTCATAGCTCTTGTTACCACACCTACATGTAAAGTCACAGAAGCCAATAAGAGATAACAAAACAGACATAGAGCTGAAGCTAACTGTCATCCAGTGTTAGAGGTTTTCAAGCTGTCACAATGTGCCTATCCAAACTGATGGAAAAATGCAATCTGAAGAGAGTTTTGAAAATAAACCGTAATGTTCTGTCGTAAATGCACATAGAAGAGAATTTAGGAGCAAAGAGATATTGTCATTGGTTTGGTACACTGTTGTTCTGCAGATGAGAGATTTTCTAAGCAACATAACTTTACTTTTGTATGCATTACTTTTGAAAAAAAAAAATTCTTTTGAAAGGGGGTTTTCTTACAAAACAATTATTCACTTTCTTGAAGATGTTACTGTGGAGCCTCAATTTAACATTTTTTTATTATTATTTTGCCAGTCCCTTGGCCCTTCATTATATCAAGGTTCTACTGTACAAACTCTTGGACTGTGATTTGCAAAAAATGTTATTTTATTGTTCTTTTTTGTTGTTTTGTTTTGTTTTTGTCGGGTTTGAAAAATATTTGGGATTGTCCTTATTGGCTTCCTTTAATACACCTGTAGATGCATTTGGGAGCCTCTTAAAATTTAGCAGAAATTTATCTATAGAGAAAATTAAAGCTTCTTTTCTTTTGTTGAATCAACAGAAGTATTTCACATGCAGATGAAAAGGATGAAGTGACTAAAGCTGCAGATTCTAACTTGAATGAATCTATGTCTGACAATAAAGTAGATGATGTGTAAGTTGACAATGTACATGTAATGTTATCTGACTTAAATGCATGTGCACTATGCCTTTTTTACACTGCATTTCAAATTATAAATAAAATCAGTAAAGTATGCCTCCAAAGCATGCAATCTTTGATCATCAGGCCCAGTTGTTTGATTGATGGACAATACTATTGACCAGGCCCCAGTTGTTCAAAGGCTGGATAATGTTATCCCACGGATACACCATTATCCAGTGGATAGCGTTATTTACCTTTCGAACAACCAGGGCCAGATAAATTGTTATCAACTGGATAAGCCTTAACAAAACCCACTGTTTAGTGAGTGATTTATACCCTGAATAGTGTTATCCACCTATCCAACAACCTGGGCCAGTTGCTGATTTAATTTGCAATGTTTATAACTGCCCTATGAAAAAAACAATATTATAGCTTACCTGTTGTGATGTAAACTATTTTGTAAAACATCACTGATCTGCTTCCCTTCATTCTGTAATGTCACACAACCTCCACATGCAAGTATAGGGTTTACATGCACCAAGTGATCATTTTATGCAAGAGTTAAATTTTCCCAGCAAGGGCCTCAAGGAAGTTTAAGCATACAAGTCATGTAGATTTAAAATTTTGGAAATACCTTCCAAATTGTGCATTAATGTTATCACTCTTAGCATTATGACTGTTGTCTTTTATATTCATAAACAGAGCAGAAGTGCATTCTTCACTTGCTACACTGTAAGTACATGTACCTTGATGCTGTTATTGTAGCAATTATTTTTTTTTAATCACGTGATAACCCAATAATTAAGTTATGCAAGGCTGCCCAAAGGTGGAAGTGGGCAGCTTTATTGTTGAAGCACATGTAAATTTTTGTCATCCCTTTCTAAAGAATTAGGGGAATACCATAACAGGGTAGCTGGCCAGGATTGTGAATCAGATAGCAATTTTCAGGCAGCTAGGTAGTTTTGACCACCCTGACAGTGAATATCAATGGCTGCAGTTTTGTGCATCATAGGCTAGTTGATCATTTGTACTCAGAGGCTATTAATGATGATTTGCAGTTTCAGCATACATGTATAACCTGTAAAATGCTTTCTAGTGATCTTTGATCAAGCTATTTTGTTTACAACTAAGATATTAAGAGTGTTTTTTTTTTTTGCCTTTTTTAACACATCAACAGAGACATTTTAGACAAAGATGAAAAGTTGGAAATTCCAAGAGCAGCAGATTCTCACATAACGACATCAGTATTTGACAATGATGTAGTCAAGTAAGTATACTCGATTGTTCTCACATGTACAAATAATAATGCTATTCCAGTCCGATTCCTTTTCTATAATGTAACCTACATTCAAACCAAGAGAATAGACAGATTTGGCTAACATGTTCAGTTACATTGTTGTTGTCACCCAACTCAGACCATGTGATGATTCATTTGGAAGTTACAATTGTGCAATTTGCCACACACAACTGATTGCTTTAATTATTTCCAATATCTTTTAACTGTTTTCAATAACTTTTGCACAGTTTCCATAACACAAAGAAACCTGGAGTGCCTAATTGCAAATCCCATAGATGGAATTCATATCCATCATGGGCTACTCGTACAAATGAAGCATTTATTCTGGTCTGGGTGTCTCAAAAATATGTAACTGATATATTAAATATGCAATTAACGGACAGTCTTTACTTATCCTGAAGATGACCTAGTGCCGAAAACGTTCAGTGAGGTTTTTACTTTTTTTTTTAGCCTTGTAAATAGAAATTACATTAATTAGTATTTGTATATACATGACGATTGTATATACATGTATAAGCTCTATACCGTTAGCAGCTGAGGACTTGAAAAAACTCCTGTCTGGTCATCTGGGACAAGTACTCTGTAGATTTTCTTGCCAGACAAGGAAGTTCTCATTCTCACTTGTACAATGGGTAAGGGCCCAGGCAAGTCATTGACCAACTAAATAAAAACAAAAAAAATCTAAACTTAAAGACTTAACCCAGGGCAACCAAACTTTGAGAGCTGCTTGTCCGAAGGGAGGTGGGAATCAAAGGTTTTTTTTAGTCCTAATGAGGGTAACTTTGCTGCCCATGCAGCATTTACACAATGTAATAAACTGTTTTTGTTTAACCCAGTAAATTTGTAAACTGCATGATGTGGGATGGCAAGAAGTCTCTGTCACAGAAAATTTTTAAGATGGTAAGTGGAGTATTCTGAATAATTTGTTATTAAACTTTCAAAATTGTATGGAAATCAGGAATCTGAGAGTATACATTGTATTTGTACCTTTATGAAGCACACTGCAGTTGGTACAGAGCACTGGGAGACATGGTAGTGAAATGGGCAGTCCTGGTTCTAACCCTGAGCAGGGTTATTTTGTTGTGTTCTTGGGGAAGATGAGTTTTTCTCTCAGTTCATTGTACACAGCTGCACACCTGTAAATTGTCTTTTGCTACGAAATTGAAGGATGTCTGTCTTGTTCTATTTAAGGCAATGGAGGAAATTAAAAAGGATCAACTTCAGAAGTAAGTCCTATTTTGAATGTCATGCATCTCAAATTATTTCTTGACAGGATCTTCAAAGATCTGGATCAAGATCCTTAAATTAAGGATCTTCATATATTTTCCCCAAAGATCTTGGGGGATCCTCGAAAAGATCTTTAATTTACATGAAAGGATCTATGCGAGGTTTTTCCGAAGATCCTTGAAGATCCCTACCTTTGGGAATCAATATCTACAAGGTTCTCAAAGATCTCGTAAAATCCTCAAATATCCTATATTAAGGTTTTTCACCAAGGATAGGTCATGCCGCTTCAAATATTTTCATTTTCACTGAGAAAATTAAAGTGGTCCGGCCCATACAGAATACCATTTGCTAAATTTGTTATGTGATTTTTTATGAAACTCAATGTTGTTTTATACAGGCAAAGGCAGTCATCTACACCTGACTTAATAGAGACAGATCCACTACAGATTTTCCTTGCTGCAGTTGAGAATTCCAAACCAGTCATAGGGGTCCGTGGCACTAAGAAAGGCGGTAAAGTTTACCAGGTGAGCCACATTGAGTCCCGTTAAGGTGATTCTCTAGTAAAAGAACCCGCCATAGATTTCCGATGAAACTTAGTATGCTGTGCAGGATAAGGAGATATTAAAAACGTAGCCGGTAAAAAGAGGAGGTCACCGTGCTTGTTTTCACGCCACAATACTGATAAATACGGTTATCTAGGTGACTTTTGGTAATCTCCGTGCGCAACAAATATGCTTGATTATTTTTTTAATTGAGCGGGTTATACCACTCAGAGTTTGACTTTCTTTGATTGTTTATTCACCTACAGTACGTCCCAGAAAAAATGTCTTCAAATACCGTGCAATTTTTTTTTTTTATCCTTTAAGGGAAACATAATTTGGAAATGCGCTGTTGGGCCCGTTATGTTTCACTCAGTAGTATTTATTTAATTTGCCAAAAAAGTAGCCATAGATTTCTGCTAATTTTTTTCTCAGTTATTGAGGATATTATTCTCACTGAAATTATGAAATAAAAAGTGGGAGACTCACAGTGCTCGTTCAAGAGAAAAGGAGAATTTACTTCGCTATCGAGCTTAGTTTGAGGGAAATCTCTTACGTTTTGTACGCGTACGCGCTCATGTGCGTGCGCTAGTGACGCAAAAATCGTGCGCAGTAGGGATGCGCAATGCAATACTAAGGAATCACCTTAAGACAGGTGACTTTTGATGCATGCCAATTTTTGTTGCAGTTTGTTGTTGCGAATTTGTCACGCACGTGCTGCAACCAGCTGCATTGTATTCAGAGTGAATTGACCACGATTTTTCGCAAGGCTTGCTTTGAAACGTGATAAAATGAACGGAATCAGAGCATGCCCACTTCTCTTCATCCCCCCGTCTGGACTACCTAATGCTGTAACTGCGGGTTGTGTGAAATCTTTTACATTGTGTATGGAAAAAAATTGTTTTTGTTTAAAGACTGAAGAAAGAAACGAAGAGAAAAGATATCGGTAGTATCCCGATATCACGCTGGAATCACCGCGGCCAAATTGGACTAAAATTGCATCTGATTTGCATGCATGATTTGGAGTTGCAACGCTTGCATGAAACGTTTTGTGGCCACTTTGGTAAAGAGAGGCTAATCACACCGAGCACAGTATAAAACAACTTTTTTTGTGTTTATTTGTGACAAACGGTGTCAAATACTTTGTACGGTAACCCGTCAAAACACGCCGGAACGAAACACCCTGGACAAAACACGTTACCTTTAGAGTACGCCAAAACAAAACAATTCAACATTTCCTGCGAGGAAAGAAGGTAAGCTTATTCCACGTAAAATTCCAATGGCGTTTTGTAGAGAGCATTTGTGGGTGTTTTTGGCCTGTAACCCTTTCTACAACACATTGCCATTTCAATCAACTTCTCTGTGTCTGCCAAGTGTCGGGAAAAAAAAAAAAAAGACGATCTGGTGGCCTCGCCATTTGAGTCTCAAAAAATTGAAACCCTGCCGTTCATGTCGTGTTCTGTGGCAAGATACTGCGTCACTTCTACAGTGGTACTTTACAGACGGGTAGAAACCCATTCCATTGCAATGGAATGAGACTGTGTTTGGATATAAGCTGTAAGTCGTTCCGTTATGTAGTAGTTTTGTCCAGTCACTCCAGTCCACTGGGAGAGAGGCTAATCACAACGAGCGCGGTATAAAACAACATTTTTGGTGGTCAGCCCCAGTTCTCTGATTTCCACTGTTCATTCCTGGTTCTCCTCTCCCCAGGTCCCTACGCCTCTTACCCCTCAGCGTCGTCGGTTCCTTGCCATGAAATGGCTGATCACTGCAGCTCGTGAGCAGCAGAAGAACAAAAACAAAAATGCCCGGATGTACAAGAAGCTAGCCAAAGAGTTAATTGATGCTTATAACAATGAGGTAAGAAAGCGCCTTGCTTGGTCTATGAGTAATAACATGTAGGTGGCAAGAATTAAAAGTTATATGTCCGTAATGAATGAGTGCATAGACTCGCATGGTCATTCCGGCAACATTGAACTTATCAAATGTGTTTACTCCAGTTTAACAGTACGAAATTAGTGTAAAACGCAGGTAGAGGTAACAAATTTAAATCAGAGGCCAATGTCCAAATCTACTTTGATTTAGTCTGTGATATCAGTTAGGTCATATTTAAAAGGAAAACAAATGCAATGATGTGAAGAAAATGTTTCATCATATTTTCCACATTCGTTTATTTTCAAAGATCCTTTACTCTAAGACATAATTATACGTTAAGTTTCTTCCTATACGTAGGTTTTTAGAAGAACAGTACCGGCTAGCCCCACTGTGCTACGTAGAGTTTTACGCGTAAATCAATAAATTGATTGGTTATACTTATCAACCCGTGGAGTCAAAAGATGAGTCACCGATGCTTATTGGTTACTGTTGCACTAATACAAACATCACGACTCCGTAGTGAAGTATTACACACAATGGCTATTATTCTTTTTTTTTTTTAAGTTGATATCAAAACTCCCCGACAAATGTGTAAAGGTCTTCGTCTGCTTAGTATTATGTCTGTGCCAACGTGTTTGGTACAAAGCAAAACAGAGCTGTTGTTACCATAATTGCTACTAATCTCGTAATCTGATTGGCTAATTTGCCGTTGTCGATAAGATTCCAGACAACGCTGCTCGCGTCAATGTTTCACGCAATGCCTTTTTCAGCTCGCGCTCTGAAAAAAAAAATAAATCGAATGTGGTTTAGCGTTGTCTGACCACTGTGATGACGCATATCGTTGTCGATAAAAGTACAGACAACACTAAACCACATTAGATTTGTTAGTTTTCAGTTTGCGTAAAATAAATTGCAGAGGCATTAATGTCTGTAAAGTTTGCAATTTTCTCTAAGCTGCCAGCCATAATAGTTCACGGGAATTTGCATCAGCTTCTTAAACCTCCATTTTAAATCTGAAAAAAAAAAAATGGAAAAAAAAAATTAATGTGGAAAACGTATACTAAGAGTCCTGTATGAAGGGAATTAAGGGTCACCGTAGTAAGGTATCTAATTGGTGTTTACTTTCCTAACTAATTCAGGGTACCGTTATAAAAAAGAAGCAGGAACTTCACAAAAGAGCGGAAGACAACAGAGCATACGCGCATTTTCGCTGGTGGTAGGCAACTGTGAGTTCCCTTACCAGTCTCACAAGGGATTGCGAAAAGGAAAGGAATCCTCTTCTTGGAATGTCCAATAATCTTTAAAGCCATCCCTTTTCCAAGTCCAATTCGCCGCTCTGTCATCCGTTATTTCAAGCGCTTGGATCACATCTTGCACGATCTGCATTTGGTTGAGAATTTCCATATAAGATGGTCATACAATGTGTAAAGTAAGGGCAAAACACACACAGGGAAGAGGGAAAACCAAAGGGAAGAGTAATGACGGAGTAACTCTTTACTGTTAAACATTTCTTATTCTAATTCTGATAGCACATTACATGACGCATCTATAATTCAGCAACCGAGGATCATTCTGGGCCAATAATCACAAGCCCTTGCAAAGGCTCGCGGGTGAGGTATAGGTCCAAAACAATCTCCGGCTGGCGCAAGGAAAGCAAAATCTGCTGACGAGGATCTCTGAGGGAAGCTTCTGGGAGAACGAGTTCGGCTTGTATGGCTATCGACCAAGGCCTCAATTTCCGTGGCCTGTTCCTAGTATTCGTTTGGTTCGGAACGAAGGAAAACGCGAGAGGGGACTAAGCCGATAATCGTTTTTCCCTTCGTACGCACCCAATCATTTGAGATCCTGATCTAGGCTATGATTTGCGGCGCTCTCTCGAGTGACTGGAAACTTGAGGCTACCTAGTACTTCTAAAGGGGACCTGGTTTTAGAAGTGATCCTCATACATACATACATAGACAGTTGGTGCCAGAATAAAGTCAGAGGTAGTCGTTGGATATGACTGAATGCCCATGCTGTTTTGTCTGATTTTCTCAGATGTTCGTTGCAGAAAAGGGACTGTTAATTTGACAATAGGGTCAGCTGATAAGGAAATCAGACAACAAAGCTCTTTTTTTCCTTCGATTTTTTTAATGTGTTTGCCATTTTTGTTAGAAGTATAGAGCTCCTCTGGGTCAAAAAAAGAAAATCATTAACTTAAGCGTGTTTGCATAACCTAACATACTTGTAATACTGCTGAATATTAACGGGTCGCGAGTAACCCTTGTTCCACAAAATAAAGAATACATGTTGCGAAAATAGTTTATTGAAAATTTTAACTCACAACCGTTCTCTTTGACTGTTTATCGAATTTTCGCCTTGTGGTGCACCCCTTTGTTTCGTACTTACCAAGTTTTCATTTTGACGCAATCTTTCCATTATTGGATTACAGACGCAAAGCAAAGAATTGTATTTCTGAGTTATGAATATCTCGGTTGAGACTTGCTATTAGCTGTCTGGGAGGGAAGGGGGGGTGGGGATTTGTAGATGGTCTCTGACCACATTCAGAGGGTTCGCAAAATCTCTGTCAGTGATCTTTTTTTTTTAATTTTTGTGTTAAAGTCGTTTGAGTCTGGATGGCGATATCTTTCCTATTCCGACACTGTAACAGCTCAGGCAGGTAAAGGCGTCTTCGTTACAGAAGTCCCAAAATGTCATATTTCGCTTTCCTATCCCCAATCCTCCTTACATGCAAAAATCTAACTGCGGAAATAGGAAAACGAGCGGTTTCTCGCGAATAGACCACTTTCGATATATTAAAATTCAGCTCGGCAGCGAGGCCTAGAGGACACAGACAAAGGAAATTGAATGACCATGTTTATTCATTTCTTTTGTTTGTGTCCTCTAAAGGCCTCGCTATCAAGCTGAATTTTAATGTATCGAAAGTGGTCCATTGACTGACATTCGAAGTTCGAATAAAGATCCCGTTGAGTGTTATTTCCAACTGATGTAGGTGTATAAGATGACCGTCAAATTAAGTAAAAGGGGAAAAAAAAAAAGGAAACCTAAAAATAGTAATTTACTGAGAAAGAAAACCAGTAATGAGGTATTAAAAAAGAACAAATTAAAAAAAAAAAAACATAAAGGAAGAAGGATGGATAAGATTGGGGAAGATTACGATGGATTGTGAAAGATGAACTTGAAAGATGAGTCATACATGCATCATAGGTTCATAGAGGACCCTAGGGCAAAATTCCACTTCTTGTGACCTTGGATATCTTGTGGTTTCATAAAGCACGGTACTCGGCGCAATTACTAAACATTACTAAATGGCATGGTAAGGCATTGACCAATCAACTGACGGGTGAGCACACGCGTAAGCATGTATGAATAACATTTCTCGGAATTGGGCGCGTTATTTTCCTGTCGGGAGTTTTCTTAAAAAACTTCATTTCGCTATGGTCTGTTCCAGATTGTGTCTCACGCGCGTGGAGTCTTAGAAATAGAATTGAAACTCTCTTTTGGTAAGAAAAAAAGACTCGCATGAAACAAAACCCGCTCATGGGAAGCTTCACATGACATGCATGAGGTAACAAACACCCGCTGCATGTATAATGTATTATCCCTATTATTTCCCCGAATCGCCAAATTTCAGTTTTGTTTTTCATTTCGTTTGTAATACAGCGTCTGATACTGACGAAACCGCTAGGCGAGGGCAAGGTATAAATCAGACATCAACCGCTCATTTAACACACTAAGTATGATCCATGGCCATTATTCAAGCATAGTGATCTGGTTTTTGAAATGGCACGATCTGTTGATTGCTCCAATAAATGTTTCAAAATTCCTATCGTAGTCTATCAAAAAAGACAGACATTCTGTTTTCTCGGTACGTGTTTTAAAAGCAAACACCGCAACAATAAGACCTACATATGACCGTCAACCAGTGATCGCTGTACTAGGCTGAATCACGACTGTTAACTGATCGCAGTACTTGTCTACTGCGTACTGGTTGCTCGAGATAACAGTCTTTATAGTGAGGTACCTTTTGGTGGCCATTTGAACAAATTAATTGGTTGCTTTGAGAACATGGCTGAAGATGTCCTCAGAAATAAGCCCTAAAATATAAAAAAATAAATGTAAAGTAAGTAAAGGTTATTTGGGAGATGTTTGTCTTACCGAAGGCAAGTGTTGTCAATTTACCAAAATAACATCGTATCATAACCATGTTACGTTAGGTGTTACCTACTGGCTTGCTTA
>Ga0126338_10001295_pt1 | contig 15991 bp, 10 predicted proteins | sample OrbCmetagenome_2_FD_92529 | JGI IMG/M metagenome (GOLD analysis project Ga0126338, IMG submission 92529) | Coral microbial communities from Petempiche,Puerto Morelos, Mexico - Orbicella C C metagenome | ecosystem: Host-associated > Invertebrates > Cnidaria > Coral | place: Petempiche,Puerto...
CCCGGCCTGGCGACCCCGCGCCCGGCCGCCTGCACCCCGTCCTTCCCTCCCCGGGGGGGGGGGGCAATTTTTTTTCTTCCTTTTTTTTTTTTTTTTTCTCTGAGATTTCTATTTCTTCTTTTCGATTCTATCTCGTTATGTTATGCAAACATTTGAAAAGTACATATTTACAGGATAGTAAAATAAATGATTTTACGATCAGTATATTTAAACCAGTATAGAATACAGTGCGATGTCAAGACAAAGTCTTTTAGTAAGAGTAAGTGGATATCAACAAAACATAGGTCTGTTTGTCCTTTTAAAGAGCTATAAGCTAAAGAGCAGGCTTTACCTAGAGATGATTTCCAGTCCGTACTGCGCAGTCTCGGCACCCTAATATTTTATAAAATAATTTTATAAACATAAAAAAACACTCACTCGATAGACTGCGAATCGATGTCGTTGCGAACCACATACCTTACCTTTGAGGTCTTTCAAATTCTTTTTCCAGCTGCTTCATAGATTTTTACAGCTGCAAAGATGTTTCATCAAGTTATATGAGAAAGAACGAACATAAAGCATTTCCGTCCGTAGTGGCGCTTTGAATTTCCATCATGTAAGTACAAGTTGCGAAATGTTCACATTTTGTGACGTCACGAATGAAACAAAACTAAAAACGTAGACAAACGCTCGAGAGTGCGCAGTACAGACTGGAAATCATCTTTAATGCTCAAAGGACAGAACCGCCTAAGGGCCTGTTTACAAGGAGAGAGGATGACCCTAGCAAGCAGGTTACCCGAGCAAGCGGGTTACCCTAGCAGCCAGGCAGCCAGGGTTACCCGGGTAGGTGGGTTACCCTATCTGCGTGCTAGGGTTACCCTGGCAGGCGGGTTAACGTTTTCCCTTCTAAACACTCCAGGTAGGGTTAACCCGCCTACCCAGGTTAACTTTCTGATTGTTTCCAGACCCTTTGAGTGTAACCGCGCATTAAAGGAGCTACGCCACGGTTTGCGCATATTCAAGTTGAGCCTCAATTTTTCAAAATCGTTGTTTGTAATCCGTGTCAATCTTCTCCATCCTTAGCCCTCCTTGTTCCTTTATGGTTTATCATTATGTCTTTGGTGTTTTTCTATCTTATTAAACTGTCATTTTCAGGTTTCCTACCATTTAAAGGTAATTTTCATATGTGGACAAAATAACTCAAAATACGTGACTAAGCTCCTTTAAGTTGTCTCGGGTTGTGGGGTTAATCTATAAACTCTTGGTCTTCGGCCACCGTAGCTTGATTAAAAATATAAAACAAACAGCAATGATAAACATTTTAAAAACACGCATTTTATGAACTTGACGTTTCGTATGCTAGTCAACATACATTTTCAAAAGGTATAACCGTTAAAATGTTTTGGAAAGCTATTTATGCTGTATCAATGGCGGTCTGGAACCTAGACAGAAAAACATCTGCAGTAGAAATTTAAGACGTTTCAAACGGAAACTGTCTGTAAAGTAAACAATGGAAAAGCTTTCTTAGTAATTAAGTAAGAGGTTTTCACTGCTGACATTGGCATTCAATGCTGGCTGCAACTCCTGAATAAATAAGGTCTCCTTAATCTCGTAATGGTAGTCAGACTTGCCTGACGCCAAAATGTCAAAATGGTCCCATTTGATGTTGTGACCAGTTGTTTTAACGTGATCAGCAAGAGCAGAAGAGTGATCATGTTTCGCAAGGGCCTTGAAATGTTCCGTTTTCCGGTAGTAAAGTCTTCGCTTCGTTTTCCCAATGTAAAAATCATTGCAGTCCCTGTAACTAGCTTTATAAATGACTTTGGATAATTGTGATCGGTTGAGACGGTCCATGTATGGGAATTGAAGAAGGATTTGATGCGCCGGGTGTTTTGAAAATAACTCTGACATTAACAAAAGAGTAGAAACGATCTACGCAAGATTTTAGACACTTAGTAATATGATTACTATATATGGAGAACTATATAGGGTAATAAAATAATAACATCTTTTCGGGGACTGTTGTTACGGGTTCATTTGGCTTGTTCTTGTTCTTGTTCAGGACGTCATTGATATCAAAAGTGATGATGCCCTGAGGGTAGCCATTTTGCACCAAAAGCCTTTTGAGATCCTCGACAGTAGATTGTAACAATGAAGCGGTGGAGCAAATACGGAAGCAATGATAGGTTAGCGTGCGGACAAGGGTTAATCTACCTGTGAGATTTTGCTTGTAAACCAGGGCTAACTTTAGCCTTATAGCTAGGGTTAAACCGCTTGCTAGGGTAACCCTCCCTCCTTGTTGGTACCGTACAATATGGCGATGTTCATGAAAAATTCAATTTCTTGGAAATACAAGACTTAATTAAGACCCCTGAGGATCTTGCCGAATTTTCTTCTACATGAGTGTGAAATTTAAGGAAAGTACATAGTGGTACAAGTTTTTACACGTAGCAACGGCCATAGCAACGACTGTTTGACCAAAAATATAGATTAGTTTTAACATATATGAACGAAACTATTTAGAAAAAAAATTTTAAAGACATGCACAACTCGATTGGTATAATTAATTAGTTGTGAAAAGCTTTGCCTCGAATTGCCATCACGGGCTCACTCATTTCCCTTATGAAAAGGAATATTTCGCCACAACTGTGGTAACTTTTTACACTGAATAGAACAACCATTGCACCCCCTCCCCCGATATCCAATCTGCACCCCCTCCGCTATTTGTGGCTTGTTAAATGCTTAATAATTCGTGTAAGAAACTTAAAGGATATTTTTCTCAAATGTTTACTTTTGTACCGACTGACTTCGCGCCAACATTTCTACTTTGCAAGGGTTTTAAGTAGAATTCCTGCTAATCAAAGGCCAATAGTGTCTTGATGATATAAACCTAAAAAATCGTAGCATTTTAACGTCTGTCACGTGACATGAGATGATTTGTCCACTGAGTGTGGTATAAAATAAGGTTATTTCCAAATAAAGCCTGTAAAAAGCACTGAAAATAAGAGTTAACTGTCAAAACTTAGGTTCGTTGCACAGAACAAAAAAAACTTACACGATATGCTTATTTCACAGTAAAATCTTGTTTTGTGAAAGAGCAGGAAGTGTTGGCGTCAATACTGTAAAACACTACCTCAAAAGGCTGTGGTTGGTTTCCATAGCAACCATTTTGAGTAAAACTTTCAAAATTTAATTTCTCTTCTTGAGTGCAATAGCACACAATTGATCTTTCTTCACCATATTTAAACAAACTTTTTGGTCCATTTTACGGTACCATACCACCTTCTGGGAACGCGAAAACTGGCTTGCACTAAAAACGAATCGGAGCAGTTTTAAACGCCTCACAACTAGGTACTGGCCAAGTTCCATGACGCCCGGTGATACTTTTTGCCAAAATTTTCGACATGATGTATTCGATGTAATTTGGGGATCTCATGAGCCTTATCTTAATCAATGAATTAATGAATCTCTTTCCTCAATCAGTCTTTGTTTCATCACTGGTGATTTACTTTAATTAGCCAGTTTGCTGTTCAATAATTAGGTGGTAGACAAACGTATATATTCCAATCGTTAAATTTTGATGTAGACTTTGATCACTTGAAAGATTTGTGTGATATAGATACCTTCTTAAAACAAGCAAATGGAAGGTCGCCGTCGCAAACCTACGCTGATGAAAGAACGGCGTCAGAAAGAAAAAAAACTGAAAAGAAAACCTGGCGGAAGGAATTTCGTCGTAAACACCAGGTCATAGGTTTCGGCAAGACCGTGTAGTCAGACATAACTGAACGTATGAATATATCTTGAAATACCATGCACTCGAGCTCATAAGTGACTTTACTGTAAAATGCATTTAAGTAAGATGTAAAGATTTAACCAGACTGAGCATCAGTTTTAGGTGAGCGAAGCTCCTTACATATACGAAAGTTATTATTTTCTATCAATTTCTTGCTAAATTCAGGAAAAGCATTCTTATTCCATGATCCTTCTTTGAATACGAGGGGGTTACTCTCTTTGCAAAGAGATTAGGCTTTCTAAAGACTGTGAAGAATTTGGAGCACCAGCGGGATTCTCAGGAAGGCAAAAGGCGAAAGTTCATTTCTTAAATGATCAGTTTCAATGTATGGCTGTGAGACCTGGAAACTTTTAATTACGAAAACAATAGCAAAGAAACTGGACGCTTTCCATGCAATACAACTGAATGCATGACAGCATGAGCTGGGCGCATACAAGGACGTGACTGACAAGGTGGCCCCGGAGCATCCCTCACCAACGAATCCAGGATCTAGGAGATCATAGGAGTAAACAGAGCACGTGATGAGTGATTGTGATGAGTGTTATGTATAGCACCACCGCTGACCACGGTTCACGGTTGTTCAGTTTATTAAGACACGAGGTCTAAGTTTTGATCCAACGTGACGTTTGTGTCTTGAATATGTAACACGGTCATGATCAGAAGTTGGATTTCGAGCGCCACCGAATAGAACCTACGTACCGAGCGAATTCGAAATGGCTGAGGGATTAGGTAATTCGTCGTTCAACTGGCCAAGGATGAACTGAGCCGCATCGTACTTAGGTAAGGAATGGGAGCGGTTTTATCAACACTGCGCCGGAATCGGAGGACCGTGACTCATTAAATGGCCAAGAAGGAGAAAATCTGCAACCTTCTGAGTTTTGTCGATGTAAAAAGCCGGGGGATTTGCCTCACCTTTTAGTGGGAAACTGTGAAAGTAGGAGCAGGAGAAGACAAACAAGACGTCAATGAAAGAGACTCGACTGAAAGAGCCGCCGGAAATTTCAAAGCACACTTCGAAGCCAAGAAGAACCCGATAATGGCAGTAGTCAAGTTTGATCGAAGACGCCAGTTACAAGGGGAAACTTTGACTCCTTTGTCACCGATCTTAAGCTGAACATTTAACAATGAGATCAGACGTGGAAGATGGAATTGTATTAGACATATAGTAAGGAGGGACAGAGATAAACACTGTCTAATGTCATTCCCTAGCTATAGTCGGTTGGTTTGAGCTACACTCTTTCGTTTTCATAATTACGAATATGTTTTATAAGAATATCGTGGCTGAAATTTGTGATATTTTAAGAATACCTTAAGAATATTTTATAATTAAACCAGAGGCTGAGATTTTGAAACAAACATAGTTTTGTATGCTACGTTGAAAATTTGTCAATAGAATACAATTATGTTTTTAACTAAACAGTATAAAATTCTTCCTTTCTCTAAGCAGCAAAACTAGCCAAGAAGCAACAAAAACAGCATTAGCCGTACGTTCGACTGATGTTTATAACGCTTCTGTAAGAAGTTATGTACGTCATATCAAGCTTTAATGCTGCAGGCTGGCTTCTAAATTACTTTAAGACCATCCTGCCACCAAATATATCCGAAAACAGAAATGCCATCCGCTTTAATCTAAGAATATTCACAAGAATAATTTCAGCCTAAAATTGACCAAAAAATGGGAATATTCAGCCTCGGCCGTAAAAACAATAGTCTTATAAGAATAAAAAGAGTGTAATGTTCCATATCATCACTTTGATGAACATTTTTTGCCATATAAAACCCTTCCATCGATGTCGGATTTGTTTTACTATCGCCGCAGTGAACACATGTACAAGCTGTAGATTTGTTTCTTACACGTGCTGCTAGAAGATGTGGCAGACTTAGGCAATACGTTGTCTCAATACTGAAGTAACGAAACTTTTCGTTCTACGGTCTACGTCTTTAGAGGAACTCCCAATATATTTTCATTGTGTAAACCTGCTTCCACTTCATATGGTCTTCACTCTTTTGTTTTACATGCAAAACGTGGAACCGATCTCTACCCCAGAAGTCTACTGTAACTCAGTCATTTCAAACGCCTCGTGAAAACAGCCTCCTTTCAGGCATGATTACTGATCACTGCACTCGGATTTGAAAGATAAATTTTGATCATGTAGACAAACAAAATAGTTTACAGTAGTTCTTGTTGTTTTTATATTTACAATGTTATTCTTCTCGAAGATATTAGCTTCTTAGCTAATCTGTAAATTCGAAATAAAATAAAAGTCATGTATATATGTTTGATGAATACAAACCGGAGGATATGGCCCAAAAGACTTTCCGTCTTGCAATGCAAAGTATTAATGAAGCAGTTTCAAACGGTCGTATCGATTATAATTCGTTGGCCCACCGATTTTCAGTCGACTGGCTTCATTTGGTGTAGATTATCTCTCGAGAGCGTAACATCGATCAGCCTCAATTACCACGACAGAAGTCAGTTTAGCGTATTTTCTTCAGCAACATTTAATGCTTTCGATCATCAATTCCTGGAGGGCGGTTCTGTTAGAGTCATGCTCCGCCGGATTCTAAGAAGTTTGTTGACTTTCGTCCTTTTTCGAATATAGTCGTTCTTTCTAGCCTGCTCATTGTATATAGTGCAGAAATTTAGCTTGATTTCTAGATCTACTTGACATACTGATAAAATTAAATTTATTGGGGTTTCTGGAGGAAGTTAAACTTCTCACGAATCAATCAATCCATTTTCCGTCCAAATTTTCATTTATTAACTGAATTCAGACGTCTTGCGACTTTTTTTCTCCGTCTAAACTTTCGCTCCGGATGTTGAAAATGGCGGAGCTAGATTTCCTGAGGTATCATTGAATCTATTCAGTACAGACAACTTCGGCGGCGCTAATCATCTAGTTAGTTTCACCAGCATCGCGGAACGATTGTATTTAACCCTTTGCCTTTTGGCAATCGGTTGGTTAACTTGATCTGTCAGTTTTTTAAGAAATTCTTGTTGTCTCATTCCCTGTTAGACTCGATGTTAAAACACTCGAAGAGAAGGATCGAAGATGCATGATTCTGACCACGCACACCATTGGGTGAACATAGACCTCTTCAAATAAATCACTAACGTTTCTGTATTTAAAAGAGCTCAGAGTTCCAAAATATCACTTACTTCGTTGAAGAGCTCATCGTAAGATGAACGGAAGAATTGTTGTGACGGGCGGTACAATAATTACGTTCGATATATCGACAGGGACTGTAATAACCACACCCCTTCGCTTCCGTTCTCTTGGCACACGATTAATTAATGTTGTAATTCTTCGGCACTTTGTTACAATGGTGTAGAAGTGCTTTGAGATTTTTACGTCTCTAGGTGGATTTGTCGTAGCCAGCGCTGTTTAGTTTGCGATCACGTCAAAAAACATACACACACCGCACACACACTACAGCCAGTAAAGCACTCTATGGCCAAACAGGACAAAGTTTGTAGTCACGGTGATCGTTTGAATCGGAGTAACTGCCTTCCGTTTACCGCTATCATTTATGTACTAAGTGCTTACCTAAATAGTTCTCGAGTTTTCGAGCCAGGCCGAACTTTTTTCAGCGCTAAAAAATCTTAAAGAGTATGCATCAGCAGTCGATAAACAGTAGAACATTTCGGAGGTTTACACCACTCTGTTAAAAAAATACCTATCCGTCAAAACTTGGCGTGACAGATTAAAACCTCAGTTAATAGTTCCGAGATTTGCTAACTTGGGCTAAAAGAATTCGTTTCATTGTCAAGCACCTCTTACCTGTTCATCTTCTAAAGCGGAGGACGCCATCATTTCCAATGAACAAATGTCTATAGATGAGATTCAAAGACGTGATACTGGTTGAGTGGTTATTAATACCTTTCCCCGTGAACGCCAAGCGTGTCAAGGTAATCGAAATTTTGACGTAGAAAGGGTCACGTAAAATGATATAAATAGCAGTAATTGGCTTATGTTAGAAATAATCGTGACATGTTTGTCAAAAAGCAACGTTATCATCACACAACTTTGTTATGAGAAAACACGTCCGCTTTGAAAGACGGGCGGGAAAACTGTTTTTACAATATTCATTTGTAGGACAATTTCTCAGTTATTTCTTGTAAAAATAGTGAATTGCCCACTTACGCACCCCTATGTTTTTATGCTTTCTTACAGATCTGAATAAAATCATTGAAAATTTCCGGGTGCGTCCCACGCCGGGTTGAACGTGCCTTAGCTGGAAATGACCTGGTTTACAGCCAAGGTTATCAGGGTTTTGTCGTGTATATCCCGCTTCGAACAGTTTAAATCTTAATTCCTGTCTGGGGTAAAAGACTGAAACGCTTCCTGTGTTGGAGGAAAGAGATTTCATCGCGTACACGCTTTACATTATGACTGTAAGATACTGGAACGATTCCAAGACTGAACGTTTCGAACGTGGTACCATTCATGTGCACTGCCAAGCCCAAGTGACAATTTTGACACTCGTTGGAATTTTCACTTGGCCTGGAAGTAATAGTGAGGTCAGCTGAAGGCGCTCAATTCTGTACTTCAAGTTACAGGCGTGGGTAACTGGCCTGGGTTGTTCGAAAGGTAGATGTTATCCACCGGATTAATCACTATCCAGCGGATACCGTGGTTTGTTTTGTTGACACTTATCCACTCGATAGTGATTTATCCCATGGATAGCGTTGTCCAACCTTCCAACAACAGGGACTAGGAGCTAGTTTCTCGAAGGTCCCGAAAAGTTTCCGCACCCGAAAAGCCGTAGCAAAATCTCAAACCTTTTAACTACAGCTGTTTTATTCATATATTGTTAATACGAACAGAGGTTCTCTTTATACAAGAAGTTTCGAGATTCAGGTGCATACACCTCTCTGTCTTTAAATACCGATTACCTAAAAATGGCTTTTCGGGCCCGAAAAGATTCCGGGGCTTTCGAGAAACGGGCCTGTATATGAGGAAAGACTGGAAAGAACGGGGTTACGCAACAAGCCTTGTCGTCGCAGTCTTGTCACCGGTTATAAGAAATTCAATGAAGTTTGCTAAGAATCTATCCTGTTCACAAGCACAAAATGACACATGGTTTCCAAGACTACGCCGTCGTTCTTGTGGCCATTCACGCAATCTTACCTCTCCAACGAAAGATTGCGTCATGTGCAACAAGAACGTCTGAATAGCTGTGGTAGGCTAATAATCGTTTCCCTGCACTTGGAGTTTGTTAATCCAGCTATTATTCTTGGCCTTTACATCTTGAAATTTTCTCGAAGCTATCACGAACTTTAACAACGCTCCCGCCAAAGGTGGCGTAGCTTTAATACCATATTTGACTGTCAAAGTTGTCACCGGCCGGGTGCCCTAGTAAGATTCAAGTGTCACGTTGACCTTGATGCTATACATTTTCTTACCAACAAAGCATTCCTTTTACACATTCAAACGCAATCCGTGATTAATGACAAGAAAAGTTTATTAATCCACAGCATGGAGAGCACGTCACTCATTTGTGAGTAAATTTAACCCCTGACTGGGGAAAACAATTATTGTATTAAATAAAACGGAAGTCTATTAGGGCAGTTTTCAATCGAGTGTCGTAAAACCAAAACTTGTAATCACTCTAGCCAATCACAAAGGACAGAGACGATACAATGAGCCAATCAAAACGTGAGGTAAACAAATGTAACTGACGGAAAACGCGCGAAAACGTGTGCGAACGAGTCACGATTGGTTTTGATTTACTTCTGATTGGATGAAAAAGTGGCGCGAGTTTTTTTTAAGCCAACCGTCATAGTAGCTAGTAAGCGCAAAACCAACTACTTTTCGACATTCAAATGAAAACCGCCCTAAAACAGTATAGAACAAAAGTAAATCTTTGATGTTTACTTATTAAAGGAATGTTACAATCATAGAACCATTCTGAGAAAACAAGCTGAAGAGGAGGGAGGGAGGGGAGGCGGGGGGGAGTAGGTGAGATGAGGTATGAGCAGAGTTAAAAAAATCTTGTTAATCACGTTAGCCCAAGTTCCTCTACGACTTCTAAACAGCATTGAGACTGAACAGAATAGGACATCACAAAATTACCTCATCACGTGCATGGGTTATCTTCTGTAACTGGCCCATCAAGAATATGAGCAATTCATTTCACTTCTCACCCTGTTTAAAGCCAGGCTTTTTGTTTCATCACATTGACAAATTTATCATAACCATAGCGGGTAAAACGCTTCTGAATAAAATGGTAAATCACTGGTTACTCATCAAAAATTTCGCACGAAAAAAAACACTTCACTCATTCTTGAGTAGTGCCTTATATGAATTATGTTACCTTGACAACCGTTTCTTCGCCTCTTGTTATTTGCGGTCACGCTTCACGTCACGCAACGTTTTGTAAACAAGTGTTGCGTGACGAAAAACGACTGCGAACGAGAAGAAATCGTGTACGAAGACAATCCAACGTATTTTAAAATAAATTTAAATATCATCAAAGCTACGGAAGGCAGACAAGGCGGACGGAACCTATGAGCCCAGACTACTCCGTCAAAATATATATTAAAGTTCAATTTCGTGAAACACGGAGGCACTCAAAGTTCTCGGTTACAACCAAATCAACTCGGTCATAGTTAACAAACGCCAGCGGTTTCGATCACTTAGCATGCGCCCTAGTAATGAACCTTGTCAATTCTTCACTCCCATGTGATTCATTGTTGTTTGATTTATATTTGTCCAAGTGTGAAACTTCACGTTTCGCTTTCCTCGTCAAACTGCTCTTCCGTGTCCTGTTCGGAGGGGTCTTCGTCAGCTAAGAGCGCCGAGAATTTACTTGCCGTGTGGAAGACCTGTTGAGAAGGAGGCAGCAGCTCGTAATCAGTTGCTGGAAGGAGACATTTTAAGCATCAAACGGCAATCAATATACCATTCCCCCTACGACACTTGCGCGCATGGAATTATGGTAGTTTTATTCATCACGCGCACGACATCTTCGAGGCATTGCATACGACTACCATGATTCCTTGCTCGCGCGTCTCATAGAGGGAATGGGGTATTCTTGCGCGCGACGGCTACAATAAAGCGTTCCGCGGCGACCTCTCTCGGGTTTCGTCCTCAAAGAAAAACCTGAATTCAGTGATCGGCCCACGCAATAAAAGGCCGCATACGTACAAAGGTGTACTTGAACTCCCTACTTCTAGAGTATGGTGCGGTTCTGTACACGGAAACAAATGCACATTATGGACGGGAAAAGCATACGAAAAAGCCGAAAACAAAAGTTAAAACTACAGAACGTGAGAGATTGTGCGAGGACAAATCGAATGAAAGGCGGGGCAACAGTGATCAAAATTGTGACCGTGATATAAACATTCAAAATAATTTTTTCAGTTTTTTTTTTTCCAATCCAAACAGTGAAACATTTTACGATAACTGTAGAAATTCTCGCGAGCTCATTGGCTAATTTTTATTGTCAGTATGCGGACAGACATTAATTTATAATTTATGCGATGAGTCAACGAGCGAGGGCGGACAATTTGACAATTTGTTACCGTAAAAAACAAATTGACGTCAGTTTTTCATGCGTCTGTCCCATTGCTGAAAATGAATTTCGTCATAACATCGTCAAAGCAGTCTACGGATCCACTCGGCTATCGCCACAGCTACTTTAACAATGTTATGACCCAATTCATGATCAATAACAGGACAGACGCATGAAAAACTGACGTCAATTTGTTAACTATACAACTCGGACAAACCATCACCATAGTGATACCTCGTCCCTTTCACCATCTTTCATCACTGCCAATTCAACATCGAATATTCCTTTACAATATATACAGTGGGAAGTAGAAAGGTGGGAAGAACAAAGAACATCATGAAATTACAAATTCTCAGATCTAACATTTAAAGCAACGCAAGCAATTAGTAATTAGAATTAACAATCTATTAGCACCCACCGGCTGCGGGTTTTCCTCGTATTTCTTGGGCTCAGCGGGTTTTCTTTCGCGCTTCTCTTTCTTGACTCCTCTGCCACCTCCTCTTTCTGTATCATTCACATGTGGCCTCTCGCTTCTGTCTCCCCGGTCGGGACGTATCCCTCTTCCTCTCCCCCTGGGGGGCCCGCCTCCCTCTCTGGACTCTCTGAAGTCCTTCTTAGGACCTGCTGGCTTGCCAAAGACACCCTTCCTATCTGGGGACGTAGGAGAGGTCGGAGATGTCACTGTCATACTGCTGCTGTCCACATTGATCTCCACCCTGCGTTCCTCTGTGGGACTCTTTGGCTCAGTCTTGTCAGCGTTTGCCGTCGATGCTGCTTTCTGTTGCTCCATTCGTCGAGCCCACACATTCACGGCTGGAGGAGGAGCGTCTTTCGGTGCCTCTTTGGGAACATCTTTGGACTCTTTGCCATCTCCCACTCGCGGGCTTTCACGCGGTGGAGTCTCGCTTTCCTTGCCAGACATTCCCTCGTCACTAGACCTCGCGCTGTCACGACGGTTGCTGTCCCGTCGTTCCTTTGGGCCCCGCTCTCCGTCGCTTGATCGATTGCTGTCTCGCCGCGCACGACCGCTGGGGTTTCGCGGCCACTCATCGCGTTCTCGTCGCTCCTTCTGTTTTTCTTTCTCCTGCTTTAGCCTCGCCTCGTCTTCGAGCTTTTGGCGAGCGAGTTTCTCCTCGATCTCTCGCTCTTTAGCGGCCGTGTCAACGGGTTTCGCGCCGCCAAAGACAGAGCTGCCCGACACGGGTTCATCTTTGGTTTCTTCTACCGGTTTAGTGCGCGGCTGGAGTTGAAGTCTTGGCCTCTCTTTAACTACAATTCAGACCAAAAAAAAACAGTTTCAAAATCAAACAAACAATTCCATTTATGTACGTAGAATTTTAGCAAAGTTATGGTCACGCTATGATCGAACTTCGCAAACAGACGCACGTCTACCGGGACACAGCAAAATTCTGTCTTTTGTTCTCAACGTTACTTATGCTTCAAGGTACGGTATCAAAATTTGCCCAGTGAAATTCTGCAAGTCTTCATTCAAGAGAACAATACCACGGCCAGTTAATGGCGAAATCCTGACTCTGGTTTTCGACACCGAAGTTACTAAGCAACATAACGCGTCACCATTGCTCCAACGCTAGCACGACAACATTTCCCACAAACATCACTATTTGTCCGACTGAAAAAGCTTCTGTGTTTCAAGGATATGGTCGTTAGAAGGCAATACAGAGCCTCGACAACACATCACGCTAACGGTTTCACTTCAAAAACTTTCCAGCCAATCAAAGTGCGTGCAGTCTGGTGACTACTTTAAACTGATTTGAGAACAAAACCCTGCAGTGGAAAAGCCTGCATAACGATAGCTGTTTACCATTTCCATGGAGAAACCGGTTCGTTAGTGGTTTGTGCAAATCATGGAATGGTAGGCATAAACGCTTGATGGTCGGTTCCGTTCGGATTGGCCATTTACCATTTACTTAAAAAAAAAAAACAATTTACCGAAAGAATCTAAGACGAGTTTGACCTGATCATAATTCAAAGATGGTGGATATTTCGATTGCGAATCTTGGACTACTTTTCAAGACGTTCCGTTTATTTCGAAAATGTTCCGGTGGGTCCATCAAAAATTGTCTCACCAGTTACCAAAATGTCCGGAATTCTTGGGTAAATGGTACACAACCGATGTCCCGGTAAGTTTCAAGACGTGGGGTTGGCAATAATCCTTAATCTCTCACCTGGCTCCCTCTCGTCTCTATCGAAATCGCTTCTTGCATCTCGACTGTCACGCCATGAGCTTCGCTCACGTTCACGGTCATCATAGTCACGTCTCCGATCTCTATCACCAAAACGGTCGCCACCTCGGCGATCATCGTACCGACGATCGTCGTAGCGACGATCATCGTGACGGTCTCGGCCATATCCACCACCCCGATCCCGATCACCACCGTATCGATCACCACCGTAGCGATCTCCGCCGAAGCGATCTCCGCCATAGCGATCACCGCCGAAGCGATCTCCGCCGTAGCGATCACCGGATCGACGGTCGTCGTATCCGCGGTCTCGGCCATATCCACCACCCCGATCTCGATCGCCGCCAAAACGATCTCCATACCGACGATTATCGTTTCGGTCTCGGCCGTAGCCGCCATCAGAGCGGTCGTAACCTCTGTCGTCTTGCCTGTATTGGATGAAAGAAAAAGAGAAGTGTACAACTGGAGTTGAATCCTTCCAGAACTAAATCATCGTCGTCCATCAGGAGCCCGTTTCTCGAAGGTCCCGAAAAGTTCTCGCACCCGGAAAGCCATAGCAAAATCGCGAACCTCATGATTACAGAGCTGTTTTATTCACATTTTCTTAACATGAACAGAGGTTCCCTTTATACAAGACTGTTTTCAGATAGAGATTAACCAAAAATGGCTTCGCGGGCCCGAAAAGTTTCCGGGGCTTTCCACAAACAGGCCCCAGTGGCGGGTTGTTCGAAAGTCGGTTAACGCTAACCCAGGATTAAAAGTTAACCAAAGTATTAATTTTTCTTGCAAAAAATGTTTTTCACTGCTTCTATCTTGTGTACTTTGAGATTATTCAAGCTCAAAACTGAAGGACAAACAATATAGACAGAAAACCGCACCGAAAAGCTACAAAACTGACATCAAAATTCTCGCTCATCCTGGGTTAGCTTAATTGGGAGTTTACTTCTACATGTAAGAGTAGAACCTTTCGGAAACTGAAACATTTTCGCTCATTTAATATCAACAAGTAGTTTACTTTTTAGAAGGAAATCACTTTACTCGATCAGAATCAGTCATATCGGGTGATATTCTCCGAGTACGGCCACTCGCGCTCAGTTGATAAGAAGCAAAAACATATTAATTTTCGTTAAAAAACTGTACTATCATAAAACCCTCGATCAAATGAGTGGGAAGAGTGAAAAAACACTCGCCAACGCCTCGCATATTCTGAATGTCTGTCCTTTTCTCTAACAGAGTAAACTAAGTAAAAATAAATAACTTATATAAGTGTCAAATGTATTTAGCAATGTTGTTGCTAATTGGGGACACCGTAAAAAAATAAATAAACAACTATTGCAAATAGAACATACACTATTAAGAATCCCAACTGGTGGGAGACTGACCAGTGGGCTACATGTATTTACACGACGCGGTCGAGGAGTTGAACTCGGGACCTCTGGATTTCAAATCCAACGCCCTTAACCACCCGGCTACGCCGCCTCCTAATAAAGTTTAAGGCGGTAATAGAGATGTCGGTGGTTTCTTCTCTCTCCTTTCTCCATACCTGTCTCTATCGCCGTGATCCCATCCACTGCCGAATCCTTTTCCTCGGTCACGCTCTCCGAAGCGATCATCCCCCCGGCGGTCAGGAGGTCCAAAGTCTCTTCCCCGCGGTCCGTCATCGTACCCACGGTCCCTGCCGTAACCCGGTCTGTCCCGAGGGCCATCGTCGTATCCTCGGTAACCCGATCTGTCCCGAGGACCGCTGTCGTATCCTCGTGGCCCCCAACGATCTCGCGATCCCATGTCATCATTATATCGATCTCTATCGTTATAACCGTTTTGGTCCGGTTGAGGATCGGCTTTGCTTCGCCAGTCGCTGTCGGTACGATCAGGTTCGTCTCTTCGGTCGCGGTCACCGCGTTCACGCTCTGGTAACAGAAAGAAAAAGAAAGCGAGTGATTGAAGACACTCATTAATAAAATTGAATAAACACACCAAGGATTTAACATGGCAGCCAAATTAGATCAGTACCAGACTTCCTCTCTCTCTATCCTGTAATGGTAACGGTGTGAAAGCCTTCGGATGAAAAAATGGCGCCTAAAAGGACTTATTTTCTCAGACTTTCAATAGTCAGGATGCTTAAAAATTATGCAGGACCCCTAAAATCTTGAAGCTGAAGGGCCCAGGACGCTTTCTTTGGAGAACCTAGTGCGAACACTGCCTGCTGGTGAGCACGGAACAATCCAACATATCTGACTACTGCAAAGTCAACCACAAACTACTGGGGTAAAACCGTAATGGATCTACCAGTATTAACTCATCCTCAGCAGTCAGCGAGGGCAATGGAAAGTCAAAATAACGAGAAAAACATCGCCAAAGAAAAAAGTCGGGGAGAAGGCGGGCAGCCCCATAATATAAATGTACATGTACTAGACAAAGAGTTGAAAGTGAAGAATGATCATCGCAGTAAATTTTCCAATTTAAGCAATTGGAAAGAAGAAGCCTGAAAAAAATCAGG
>Ga0126338_10001296_pt1 | contig 15991 bp, 5 predicted proteins | sample OrbCmetagenome_2_FD_92529 | JGI IMG/M metagenome (GOLD analysis project Ga0126338, IMG submission 92529) | Coral microbial communities from Petempiche,Puerto Morelos, Mexico - Orbicella C C metagenome | ecosystem: Host-associated > Invertebrates > Cnidaria > Coral | place: Petempiche,Puerto...
CAAAATAGGTTGACTAAAAGAAGAAATAAATTTGCTTGCAGCAAAATTTCCTCCTCGACGTCCGCCATATTGTTTGCTGCGATTTTCCCGCCAGCACAACGCGCGTGTAATTTTGACACTTCCGCTGTCCGAAATGTATGCAACAGTCGGCTTTACGATCGCTTGCGATCGTCTGCGATTATATGGAAACAACTCTCTTTGCGATCGTCTGCGATCTGCGCTTTGCGATCCGCGATCGTCTGCGATCGTCTGCGATCGTCTGGGATCATATGGAAACCAAATGTATAAAACATCAACTTTTCAAATTTGCTTTGACTGTAATTTACCTTTTTCAACTCAAAGTAAGATGTGTTCCCAGAAATTGTTTTCTTGTGGTTGATTCATCGGCAGTTTTATGGATAAATTACTAAATGTATCTACACATCATTTAAACTAAGTTTTAGAACTTGGTTCTATTTAGAACAGCGCAAGTTGATATCTCACCATTTTTGAACTTTAAATTTTGCAGGAACACCTTGCTCATGTTGAAAGCACCCAGAGCAGGTTGACAAGGCGGCTTCAAGCAGTGACGTCTTTCAATAGACCTACCCTCGCACTCCTCCCCACCGTACCTGGGTGGGGGATCTGTACAGGTTCTCTCGCGTTTCCGGTACGAATCAGATCCACACGTCTTGGAGCACTCGGACCAGTCACTCCACGGTGAGAAGTGGCCGTCGACTTGAAGGGAATAAAAATAAAAAAACGGAGCAATTAGCTTAAGGTCTTGCAATACTTAACAAATCTTGCCGTCGCCATGTGCGAGCTATATCTGTTACATGTAATCTTAGTTTAACCAAGAGATTATTAAGGTAAGAGAGTGAATCCCACATATAGACCTTATACCCAAGGTAATCCCTCTTAAGTTATTTTTAGACATTGTACCCAGTTCTTCTGTGGATGTTACTCGCGCGTTGCGTCGATGTTTTCGTGGAGCCGATAGGTTCATATTTCGTTTCGTTTCAAGTAAACGAAAACCTCCAATTCTGTGGGGACGTATTCTTTGATATTTTGATTACAAGCAAAGGAGCTTCGGCTCTCGCTAAGTTTAAATACATTTCGCAATTTTAATAGGAGTTTAAATAAGAGACGGATGTCCCATGCACAGACAATGACAACTGAATGAACGGCGAAGAAATGTTTAGACAAACGAGTGCAAAGCAAACGAACGCCCAAACACAAGCTAGGTAACCGATCAAGCACATGGTGCAGGCAGACGCTCGCCGCCCAAGCAGCAAAAGGCAGTATAAACTGCAACGGCAACAACGCCAAAGACAGCATCGATTAAAAAACGACTTAATATTCAACCTACGAATCTCGCGAGAATTTAGATTCATTTAGTTTGTCTATACTGTCAGAAATATCCCAAACAGAATATGTAAGATATCGTCAAAATTCGAAAGAGAAATTTTAAAAATTGACCTCCTACCTCACGTTCTCTTGAATATGCAGAATGAGGCCATTTTACGTTCTTGGTTTGTAAAGAACGGCAAAGAAATGAACGAATAATTATAAGGCACACTTACAGAGCTATTGTACTCGTTGCCGTTGCCGTTGAAGTTTGCTTATTGTAAAAACTCCCTTAAACCGAATAAACGGCAAAATAATGAACAGCTAAACAAGCATAAAACAAACGAAAGCCCAGCCGAACAAAAACACGGCTGAGAGTGCCGAAAACATCTCCGCTATGAAACGTCTTTTGAAAATCAAAATATATGAAATGACTTTCCCGCCATTTCCTCCCCGATAGTTTCGGGAAAGTCGCTTGGGCTGTCCGCGCATCGCGCAAGTAACATCCTCGGAAGAACTGGGTACCATGTCTAAAAACAACTTAAGAGGGATTACCAGGAGGATTACCTTGATAATCTCTTGGTTCGACTCATTTTTTTTGTTGTGTATAAAATTGCCTTAAACTGGGGTAAACCTCAGACTAACAGTTTTAGCAAAGTAGAGAAACATTAAATAGATAACAATAAACTGAGAAGAAACAAGCCAGGGTGTTTTCGAATGGACCCGATTGACGTATAATAAGTGCTATGTTTTTCTAATAAAAATAAAAAGCGTTCACTTTTTGAGTACTCACTTACTTATCTATCTATCTAGCTCACCTGGGCATCTTCGTATCCGGCAGTGCTTCGTTTGTACTTTTGGTCCTACGCAGGCGTTGTCGATTCCTACTGCATTGAAGGCACTAAAGCACGAACGCGATCGTGTTTTAATTCCGCGTCCACATGAGGCACTGCAGTGCGTCCAATCGCTCCATGGTGTGAATCCGACGTCGTTGTCTCCTTGCACGTGAATGGTTTTACCACCGTTCTCGTATGTCTCCTGTTGTTCTCCTTGTGGCATGGAACCCATTCCTGGCTTCAGAAACTGCAAGGCAGACATTAGCTGCCGAGACGGAAAATCAAGAGCTTCCGGTGCGCTGTTGGTAAACTGACGAAGGATTGGCATTCTTTGGAAACGAAACACGTTCGGTGCGTTGGACATTTGTCTCACGTTTCCTTGCTGCGGCATATTGAGTAATGATTGTATAGACGGCATGTGCGCCATTTCTTGGTCAATGTTCGCGAGTCCACTGTAACCTGCAATGGATCTTGCAGTGTTGCTCGTGTCGGGTGCTGTACTTGGAAGACGGTTTGACATTTCCTCAATAACAGGTGTTGCCGATAACGTTTTAAAGATAATTTGTTTGTTATTTTTTGATGCTTCCAGTGCTGGTATGCCTGCATACAAGTGGAGGATCATTTAAGAACCTTTTTGTTATTTACTTGCCTTAAAGAGATTAACTACAGCGCCTGTTTGGGTACTTGGGATTCAATACAAAGATGCGTGCAATGTTCACAACATTTTCAGCTCATAGTTGACAGGATAAACAAGGATTATCAAAAATACGGGACGCGTCACTGAGGCTTTCAACATAAGTGATTTTGCGCTTAGTCTACCATATTTACAGTCACGCTAAGCTCAATTTCTCAGAATTGTACTGGCTACCGTCGAGAAATGATGCCAAAAACAGATGGCATGAAGTTGTTTTCAATGATATTCCTTCGCGGCAGCTTTCAATCCAATAGATCACTTTAGATATGTTACAATCTAGCTTGATATTGGACCTAGAGGACACAAACAAAAGAAATGAATAAACATGTTCATTCAATTTCCTTTGTTTGTGTCCTCAAGGCCTCGCTGACAAGCTTAATTTTAATATATCGAAAACAATCTATTGCTGGAACATGATTATGGCCTACATGGCAAGCTCCAGCAATCATCTTTTATAGAAATATTTAATCTTGATTAGGGATCTTTGAGTGACTTTATAACAAGAGGAGGTGTGAAGGGATCGGATATCTTGAAAATTTCATATTAAAAATGACAACCTCTAGGTAAGCAAACAAGATCAAAAGAAGTATACCGTTACGAGAAGCTTACAATTGTAGACACTGAAATGTTATGGCATGCGCAACTTGAAAACTCTACAGCATTGATTTCTGAACGGCATCTTGAAGGACTGGCAATTTCTCATGCCAGGAGAAATAAGAGTTAAACGCCTGACGAAGTTAATAGAATTGTGACGCAATTGCGAAACTCTTCAAACTAAATGTGGGACGCACAACGTAGGGGAAGAATTTTTTCATTACTTGTTTGGTCAATAAAACGTAAACGCAGAGCATAAGTGGTTGAGGGGAAAACCTTTTTAATTTGGATTTTAACTAAAGCTGAAAATAGATGATATCATTAGCTGTTATCACAGTTATCAGCAGTTTGACATACAAACGAGGCAAAAAGGTCAATACTGCTTTGTATTGACCCATTCGCATCGTTTGTACGCTTTTTCAAACAGAAGAATATTTGACCGCAGACTCGAGTGCAATAGAAGCTATTAATGGTTGATCTGAGTTGTGCTTTCATTAAGTATCACTTCATGAAAACCTTGAGCCAATAATCTGATTGTTATATATAGAGGCTCTATTCATCCATACTCGAAGTTTCTCTTTTTTTTTCTTCGCCAGTTAATAAATAGATAACAATCATTTAAGCTTGTTTTCTCCATTTGACTGCCTCTCTCTACGCTACTCTAAAGTATTTACCAGGTCTATGGGGACATTCCTTTGGTTTACAATATTCAACTTCAAATCTCCACCCGGCGCAGTCGTTGCCTCCAAAAGTTGGAGGAGGGTTGGTGCATAGACGCATACGCATGCGCACTGCCTTTGGACCACAAGACTCTGAACATGCAGACCACTCTGTCCATTGAGTAAAGCCACCATTCACTAAGACAAGAATTGTTTAAATAATAGTCTTTTAATGGCAAATCCGCCTGAAAATCTTACATCTTAAAGTTGGTAACCTCAAACTGAAAATTTAGTTAGAGTGTCGGAAGGATCGCGCCAATATGTATGAGGAAATTGAAGTTATCCAAAGTCTGCTTTTGTAACCTGTTCAAAAAGTTATCTTTTACGTGCTATAAGCCATTGAGTTTTCAAACATTTAGCTCAAGGAACTTTCTATGGTTACACCGATTTTCCTCCCAGTTCTGGACTGTAAAAGAGTTAGCGGAGCGGACAGTGTTAAGCGACCTTACAAAACTGCTCACAATACCTAAAAATATAATGGCACAACTTTGTCACTTTGAATCACCAACTCGATTGATTGGTTAGTTGACAAACTTTGTATGGCTCTTTGCTAGGTCATCTAACCTGGACAGTTTTTTGGAACATCACAGGGTACTGTCTGGTGGTTCCATCCGGGACATTTGACAATAGCGTCGAATGGCGAGCTCTTGTTGCAGTAGAGTGAGCGTGTCTTCATGCTGCCATTGCCGCACGACTTAGTACACTTGGACCACGCACTCCACCCTGCTTCTTCTGAAAGTAAACACGCCTTGTGTCACAAATGAGAACCAACAGATTATAGAACATGCATTGCCTTGATGTACCATCGGACATGCAATGTAAGTTAAATACGCCGAGTTTAAAAGGAAGGTCCCGGATCACGAAACAGCGTGTATGGGGCTTTATATTGCCCCTGAAATGAACCGAACGTCAACTTCACGAAACAAATCCAGAAAGAAAGCTTTATCTATTGATGGTTTTTTCACCATCTTTTGGAATTTTTCTGATGGGTTTTCTTTAATCACTCAAAATGTTATACATTTTGGGTTAAAGATGGCATGACACTCGTTCCGCCACTCTCCCAACCGTCACATAGAGCGTTTGGGTTTGTTAGTTATAATTACGATACTGAGGTTGAAGGGTAGGAAAATTAATCTCTCTCAAATTATTTTTGACATGATACCTTGTTCTCCCACGGATAATGTTACTACGCGCGTTGTGTGGATCTGTTTTGCTGGAGGATGAAAATGTGTGTAAAGCCGGTTGGACCGTCCACTTGAGCGAAATCGGGTCACAGGATTGGCTTTTTCTCGACCCTTGAAAGATATTGGAAGCCCGCAGGGGTCTAAAAATAGCTTGAGAGGGAGTACCTTAGGGAAATTTCCACGGTGGAGTAACTCTCCTATACCATTCATCCTCTATTGGTATTTTTTACGATATATGATGTATAGCACTTCTTACCCTCATCACCGCTCACAACAATATTTATCTCTTTTTCTTTTGAACCAGGATCTGAAACGTCTGCTATAGTTTCGATCGTACCTTCCTTCTTCACAACTGGTTTGCCTTCGATTGACCTTTTAAGGATTTCTGAAGATGACTTGAAAAGACTCTCTACGTCTTTTTCATCGTCGCTATCCATCTTTTCCAGCTCTTTTAAATCTCTCTGATCGCCATTGTTTGCAGTTCGTAAAATCGATGCGAGCTGAGATTGAGCATCAGACCCAAAATTTCCTAAATCTTTATAATCGGAACTCAGTACTTTCCCCTCTGGCGTCAAATCGCGAAATACACTTTCATTGATTGTAGATGATGTCCATTTTTCATTTCCACCGTTTCCACGTTTTCCATTGGCGTCGTCTTCATCGTTGCTTTTGGAATTCTGCATGAAAGCCCTTAGTTTTTCTTGGGAATTTGCAAGAGATTCCCTGGGACTGCCATCTTTTGATTTGTGTTCTGCTTCCTGACGCAGCGAACTCTGTGAAATAGCTCTTCGGGAACCGATCAGGTCTTCAGGCTGGCGGATTGTCTTAAATCCCTGTTTATCCAAATCCTGTAGCGCATCCACGTAGGTCAAATCCTGTTCGCTTTCTTGACTCAAGGCGTGCGACAACTGTCTCTCAAAGTCAGGGCTTCGAAAAGTGCCGTCACTGAACTCTGTCTTCCAATCACTTACATCCCTCTTCTTTGCCAACTTGGTTACTTTGGAATGCCTTTCTTTTGCGGGTCTTGAATTCCTCTTGATTCCAATCTCGTCACCAGCACTTTGAAACATGTTTTTCATTCTGTTTATGTCATGCTTTTGTACAGCGTTTACGTACTGCAAATCACCTTCGCTTTCTTTGCGCAATGTTTCGAGTAACAATCCTTGAGCTAGGTCGTTTTTGACGTCATCAAGCGGAATCACATCACCATTTAGAATTTTATTGCCTTTCTTTACAACAGAAATGTTCAAATTGATATCTTTGAATTGATCACCATCGGGAGCCTCGCTTTTCTTGTGAAGCTTATCTGTTCTAGTTTCTATATTTTCATCGTCTGTGAGTCGTCCTTGACTGTATTTCCGAGAACCCATGAGATGTCTTAAGGTCTTGTCCAACACCTGGTTATATAATGAACGTTCAAAAGCATAAGCAGGATCCCTCTCATCAAATGGAAACGTTTCCATCCCTTTAGCATGTCTTTGTTGTCCTTCGAAATCTCTCATGATGACATTTGAGATATCTTCCTGAGCCTTTGGACTAAGGCCACGTATCTGATCTAGATCGCTGTTTAGCACGTCAGTTGAAGACTCCCAAGACTCTAAATCTCTCTTGTTGTTCAAGCCATGGTTAATTTTCTTGTGTTTATGAAACGTTTGGAAAGACTTATGAGGCAATAGCTTGGCGTGCTTCCTTTTGTGTGATACTGTATGGGCTCTTCGACTTGTTTCTCTCGCTTTGTGGTTCAGCTTTCGCTGCTTCAATATCGCATCGACAATCCTTTTCATGGAAGCGTCTGACTTTCCCTGCTCTTCATCCGTCCTTGTATTGTAATACTCTTTAGTTGCAGGTGCTCCCTTCTGAACACTGCCATGTTCTGCGATAGCGCCTAAACTTTGCGGTCTGTGAGCCAAATGTTTTTCAAGCTCTTTCATTTCATTTGCAGTAAGTCCAAATATGACCGAAGTTGGACTTATTTCAGACTCTCGAGTCCCTGGTTGATCCCTTGATTTTGTTGGTTTGTTCCTAATGACAAAATGCTTGGACGACGTCTTGATATATTTCAACTTCGATAAATTACTGAGCGCACTTGATGAGGATGATGAATTGGTAGTTGCTTTCCGATGTGTCTTCCTGCCATGGTTTGTTTTCTCTATGTGTATCAGCTGTTTCTTCTGCGGACGCACCGTTGCTGCCAGAAAAGGATTCGCTCCTTGTGGTGCCACATCGTTTGTTAAGTCACCTCCGGTCATTAACTCCGTTCGATCATTCTCCTCATCTAGTGGTTGATACATAAAGGTCTTTGGTTGGTTCAAGTTAAATGCGTTTTGAAAACCCTCGAGATGACTTATTGGGGCAAGATCCACAGCTGAAATATCTGAAACAGTTTTTGGACTTAGAACCATCTGACCTCCATCAGATCGCATTTTTGTGGCATCCCAATAGCTGAAGTCGTTACTATACGGAGAAGTACGCGTTCCCAAACTTGCAACTTCTTCACTGGAAAAAGGGTGTGAAGTATCAGAGTGGGGACGATGTTGAAATGCACTGTTTCCGTGTTGGTCAGAGCTCGGAGCTACCTTGTCCTCATTGAAAACTGAAGCCATGATTTGAGAGTTTGCTCTATTTTCTTTATTTATCAAATTTTTATTTCCTGCAAATGATTCTGCCAGTTCAGCTTTGGCAAAAGGATCACCCAAAATTTGACCCGAAATGTAGCTCGCTTCACTATTGCTGTCTCTCGACATAGTGCTGTTAAGGCTGGGTAAAAGTTCTCCCACGATGTGCCCGGCGTCGTTTATTTGGCGCTCAATATAACTAGCTTCTTGAGCGTCTTCATCTTGTAGCTGTTGTTGACCTCCATAGGGACCATCGGAATCGGAAAACCCTTCCTTCGCCACTGGATCATTCATGAGATTCAGCTGCAGGTATTTTGTCTCGTCAGGATCCAAACTAGTGAAGTTGCTGTAAAGAAAAGGCGCATCTATGACCCGATCTGCAGATGCTCCTGAAACTGTTCCTTTAGCAGGAGGTGCCAAATCTGAGCTACTTTGAACTCTTTGTTCTTCACGAATTCCTGCCCATCTTGTTGAACTCAATTTATTGGTTGTCAGAATTGGCTTGTTATCAAATAAGTATTCTTTAGTAAGACCTTCGAATTGTGTTGGGATTTCTTTGTTGGAAATGAATCCAACGGGCGTCAGACCTGGTTTACTGCCAAAGACTTGTTGACCGCTGGTTTTCATGTCGTTCCCACCTGCAAGTCGTTCGCCGCTTTTAGAGACAAAATAAGGCTGATTGTTTCCCCTTCCTATTACGTTATTAAAAGGTCTCTTCATTACCTCCAGTTGGCCTCCTTCTTTGGCGCTTACACTGTCCTGGACATTATGAATCGTAATGTTCAAGTTATCCTGTCTAGCAGGCACTGGTGTTTTATTGGATAATTCATGTCCAAATCTTGGTGTTTCGTGGACAGAAGGTGACAAAGTTCTATTACTGACTGCCATTGCGTATGCTGATTCTTTCGTTTGGTTTAACAACGGTGGACTACCAGCCGTTCTGTTAGTAGCCTTTGTTTTGGACTCAGTTTTTAGCATGGCCTCTACTGCACGTGCTGGACCATTTATTTGATTTAACATCAGTTTTTTGTCAGCACTTGCCCTACTTGGCTTTTTGCTTGGCGCATCCTTAAGTCCCTGCTCTACTGCATGTACTGTTTCCTTCATTTGAGTGATCGCCATTGAACTATCAGCATTTTCATAACTGGGTTTTGTTTTGGACTGAGCTTGTACTCTCTCTTCAGTCAGGTTAGACAAGCTTTTTAATGATTCAGTGATCCTTCTGGGGTCATAGTCTATGGACGAAGCGTTTTCTGATTTCCTCTCGAGTTCAAGCTGAGATATTTTATTACTTTCTTTAACGAGAGCTTGTGCAATCGCGTTGGCCCAAACATCTTTAATTATTGGATGTTTTGCTAGTTCCACTGAAACGAACTTGGATCCTTTTTCACCCAGACGCTCTACAACGTTTTCTACAAGGTTTGGAAGCTGGCTGTTTAAACCTTGTGACGAATTAGTGAGTCCAGCTTCTTCAGATACCACTGACTGATTCGAAATCTCGGGAGTCATTTCACTTGGGTACAATGTAGGCGTCGTAGTATCGAGTGTTTTATTAAAATACGGGTTCACTTCGTTTGGATCCTGCCATGAGGCAGAGCCGCTATCCATTTCTAAATCAGGATCATCAGAGGAATTGTTTGAAGTCATCTTGACTTCATGTAAACTTTTGTGGTCTTCTTCGATCACCGATTGATTACCAGTTTCACCTTTTTCGAAGTCACTGTAAGTATCATCACTGTTCATACTAACAGTTTCTCCATTTTGATGTGATTGTAATACCTGATGCGGATTAAATCTTCCTTGGTTTAACACATACGATACTTTGGCCAGAGGATCGTTTAATAGTTGTTGCCGTACCCGTACACTCATTAATTTATCTTCTCTTCCAAGAGATGTATGTTCCTCGTCACTGACAGAACTTGCTGTCTGTCCTTTACTTTGATATATAAACGTGCCGTTATTATTAGCAATCGCTTGTTCCATGGGACCAGTGAGGATCTCGCTTCCCGAAGGATCCTTCTCTGTATGAGATCCAGACATCTCTGCGTCTTGGTTTTCTAATAACCCATAAAGTTTCTCTGTAAGTCTTGAAGGCGATAAGACCTCCTCTTCAGGCTTAAGGCCATCTTCTTCATTCCCTCCTTCCGTTGAAACAAAGTTTGAAGCGTCGTAATTGTTTGACATATTGTCTTCCAAAACTGCACCCGCGACATCATCATCATCATTATCATCTTTTCTCCCTTTTACGAGCCTTGAGTCAGAAACCGGCTTTGTTTCCTTGCTGCTATTTTTCTGATCGTTTTTGTCACCTATCTTTCCACCAACCAAAGTTATTAAGGGCGTTCCTACTGTTATACCTGTTAAAAGCGTTTCAGACATATATTTTATCTGCTTGCAACGTTCGACTTAAGACATTAAGAAGGCATATAAGAAAACATGCTGGTGTCTCTAATGGATTGACTACCAGACAGACTGACTGACTGACTGACTGACTGACCGACTAACACACGGACGGAAGGACGGACTGGCTGACTGACTGACTGACTGACTGACTGGTTGATTGATTAATTGGTTAAAGCTAATCTCAATGGTTCAGTAAATAAGGAAAAGGTGTACTATTTAATAAAAGTACTCTACGAACCGTTGATATCACAGCCATACAGCTCCAAACTAACTTACCAACATCATCTCTCCTAGTAGGTACAACATATGGTGTTTGAACTAAAACCAAAATCCAACCAAGGATGAGGAATTCTGCCCAGTTCATTGTTATTGATCTATCAATTCCATTACATTCTGCCAAAAAATAAATCATAGTATCATAAAACGTTGAACCTATCTCTGACATATTTAGTTCAGAGATGAGATTCAGTGATTCAGTCTTACCTCAGAAACAATACCCAAACGATCCACGAGTGATCATTTTATGGCGAAATAGGAAATACCTTTGATTTCGTTTCGCGACAAAAGGCAATTTGACCTCGCACGTCATTTTGGTTCTCAAGAAAAAAAATTTAAAGACATCTTCTGCGACCAATACGAAGCCAACCGTTAGTTTGTTGTGATTTGTAAGTTCTCCCTTCTGAAGAGTTGTTCAATAGGCTGAAGCAAAAACAAAAAAAACACGGCGAATTACCCTTTTTTACGGTCAGTTATTAAGTGGATATCGAACTTGAAAAAGATAGAATCAAAGCTTCAATCCACAATTCCTTTTATCGTCTATAACGAAGGAAGACAAACCGACAAGATTTTCATTTGAACATTCAATGGTATCCCACTCAGAGCATTACAGAAGACTGCAAACCACCCAGTTTAATCACTGCAGGAGATAAATGCCGTGAAAGTGTGGTACAATCAGTCCTACTCAGAAAAGGTGTTAGATAACTGTTTTGTAACAGTTGTCCACTTTTCCCTTGTTTGACCCTTTCTCATTGTCCCTAAGCAGAGATGTTCGTTGTGTTGGGCTAAACGAGTCAGACAATTTACAGAAATATTCTTACAGGTGCCCAAGTGACTGTAGCGTGAACAAACTCCATCTTGATGAACTAAATACATATTGGTACTCGTCAAGTAGAATGCTTCAATTGATTCTGAAACTTTTCAATTTTAAACTCTGTTTAAATTCTTGTTTTAACTAGACTGTTTTACCGCTGTTTTGTTGCTTTGTGTTAAGTACTACGGATGATGCCTGATGTACAAACGTTGTGCGAGAGAGTACGTTTTTTACTTAAAGGTGTGAAATTAGATTACAGCAAGATATTAAATACCCCGGTGGGTGGAAGCGTTCAATTGCATTAGAACATCAAAACCTGTTCGTCGTGTAAGTTACAATACTAGGTTTCATCTTGATGACTGATACTTCACAAACCTTTCCACAATGAAGAGTGCCTGCTGCTTCACTAATAAGAAAGCGCGGCCGCATAGTATGCTAGTTGCGTTTCGAAGGGATCTTTTCGTTGTGCCATTGCTTATACGTTGACTTAAGATAACTTCCTTGAAGTCAAACGTTTTGATAATCATTTTTTCTTTGTTTGACAAAAGAAATAGTATAGTAATTTTAGCTTTGATGTGAGTGAAAGAGAAAACGGGTGTCTGAATAAGTTTACCTGCTCAAAAGGTCAACGAACTCAACGATTGAATTTGTGTCACTATTCCCTCTTTGTTGTAATTAGTTTTAGGGTATCGACAAATTTAGCGTTCAAGTAGTATTCAACAAAAATTATACAAGATTACAATCCGCGATCACAAAGCCCTAAAACACACAACAAACAAACAGTGCTTTTATGTATTCTTTTGATAGACAAAACATTACCTGAAATGATGACCCAGTCGAGCCATCTCCGTGACTGCGATTGTTTTCGAATGTGTGGACAGTTGAATAATGTTAAAAGCGAAACATACCAGCTTTTCTGCACTTAAGTGAGAATATTGTAATTTTTTAGACCTTTCGGGACCAAAAAGTCTTCACTTTTACAACAGCTGTTAATGATTTAAAGTTTGCTCTTGTTGTCAAGTGTTCAACATTACACCAGAAACTCTCAGCCAATCAAAACAAAGCTTCAAAGGCAGACTTCTTGTACGTTCATTCATGATTAAGCGCTTCAATGGAGTGACTCATCGCTACCCGTATTTGCCTTGCATGGATGGAATTGATCCATTGGGCTGTATTAGTGCATTTAGTTCATTCAATACCTCGTACGTTGTTTTCAAGGTTAGTGATTTTTGCTACACTTTGATATCCACAAAATTTGATTTGATCTAGTAAATTGATCATGGCCGGCCCAAAAAAGGACACTTAAACTATCGCTTATTTCAAACAATGCAACAGACGATTAGCTTTTCAGGAATAACAAAAGCGGTAATTTACAACTACTGAATGATGAACTTGATATTTCTACGAAGTGATAGTTGATGATATTTTGTCTCCTGCGGGGGTTTAATGCAAATTTTCCGTCGGGCATTTCCCAGTCCTTAGCGGGGGAGCCTTCCCATCGGGGCTATATGTTGGCGCTTTCAAGAAATGGCATTTCTCTGCTGTTCTTATTGAAACATTTCTTATTGTTTAGGGGCGCCAATACGTCCCCCGTGAAACCCTCAGGAAGTCCCCCATAAAAGTTAACGAGTTGATTGTGAGGAATTTAAGGTCTTCTTAACTTGACAATTAGATTATGAGCTCGAGATTTCTATCTCGTGATAGTTGACGAGAGCGCAGCCCGAGTCAAGTTTTACGCACAGAAATCGAGAGCTCATAAACTAAATGTTTTAGTATAAGTCTACCAGTCGTTCAAATCTTTATCTAAATTCTCTTCGCATACACTTAGAAAACGCAAGGAAGCAGCCGCCAGTTTGTTAACAAGGGGAGACTGTTTAGGCTACTCAATATCTACAACGGAAGAGATAGTAAGTAGCGTAGGCAATAAGAGAACACTAGTAGATTTATACTGGACACGTAATAGAGCGCGAGCAAAATTATTTCTTTTTTTATAACAACTGAGATAGTTTTTACACGTTCATTATTTAACAAGTGTGATTGAATAGGGTGTAGACCAATATAGAGACATATTCTGTAACGCAACGCAAGGAAACGTTCAGGAAACTTTGTAATTTGTAACGGCTTTTCAATAAATCGAAGCCTATGAGTTTATATAATCCACGTGAGTTTATATAATCTAATTAGTCAAATATTCCCCTATTTTAATTAGTTTTCACTGATCTATGATCTATCGGGAGGATAGACGTTTGGCTGACGATATATTCCACGTTCCTGTGCACCATTTAACAAATAGAGTCCATGTTGCCGTGCTTCTGTTCAGTAATAGATCACAGATGACGTCAAAATGTGGTAAGAACAATACTGTGGCACCGGAGGCGATAGCCTAGTGTGTCACTGATGTTCTTACCGCATTTTGAAGTCTTCTGTGATCTATTACTGGACAGACGGAATCAACTTGTTTTATATAATAAAGAGACAAACCACTACAGTAAAAGTTTTTATTTCAAAATATTTCAACATAACACGAAAGCCGGCCTTTGCCCACTTTGGCAAACATGAAAATTGTAATTTTACGTAGTCTGTTGTCTATGCAAAATGAAGCAATCTCATTGGTTGCTATGAGTAGCAAAGAATTGTGATTGGTCCAGGAAAATCACGTCACTGTCGAACTTGACTCGGGTGTCTCTTCTCGTGGAATGAAAATTTACGGCGAAAACAGGATTGAACTGCGAAATCTACAAATCTTAAAGAAAATGCTGGAAATATCAGGTCCGTTTTTGTCTTAAGAGCAGCCCTGCGAGCCTTGGTGGTTGCCTTGAATATTGCAGGAGTTGAAAAATACGCCCGGAAAACTTGCGGTTGCGGTCAACACTGGACGCGATTCGATTTGAGCTTTGAATGAAAGGAGCGTTAGTGAAGGTGGGAATTTGTGTCTTTCGTGGTTGGTGATTCTCAAATCAGTTGGATATAGTGTCGGAGACACCTTATAGCTATGATACAGTTGGCGTGAGCCATAGTGAGCTATACTTTAATTGCTAGCTGCTATGCCATGAAACGGACTGGAACATTCGCGTAGGAAAGCAAGGTTATGTGTTTATTTTAACTGATTTTAAGAAGTGATGTTTTGAAGTTTCATTCCCGACATCAATCTGTGTCAACAATTATTTTAAGACTGAGAAAAGTTGAATTTTTAAGTAAATTAATCTCATAAACATTTTGTTCATGGGGTTTGTTAAATTCAAGACAAAACAATGGTTTCTTACCTTAAAGGAATTTCAAGACTAAACACTTTTATTCGCTCTCGATTTCTATGCGTGATAGTTGACTTGGGCTGCGCCCTCGTCAACTATCATGAGATAGAAATATCGAGCTAATAATCTAATACAGAAGACGTCAAAATGTGGTAAGAACATCAGCGACACACACTCGGCTATCGTCTCTGTGCCACTTTTTTGCTCATATCACATTTTGACGTCATCTGTGATCTATTACTGAACAGACGCACGGCAATACGGAATCTGTTTCTTAAGGACGGTGCCTACTAAATACAAAGGTTTTTGCGCCAGGTTAGGACCACGCGGAAAACGTAGATCTTTGCAAGGGCTATTGGAATCCACAAAGAAAAATTGGGGTAGCCACGCATTTTTTCGAGATAATTAGCCTTGAATCTAAACAAAAATGCTGACATCAGCATTTCTCTGAAAAAAGAACGAAAGGATATTTCTTTACAAATTTCCTTAGAATTCGCCTTTACATTCAGAAAAGCAAACACATTTAAAAAGATCTTTAAACTACATGGCAAATGGTAACATAAAAACCATTTTTGGTATGTTTGTAATAACAAAATCGTTGCAACAGCGCTTTTAGCGTCTCTGACAGCCTTCCTCTGGTTCAGCTAAAATACAGCCTACATACCTTTTGCTCATAACCAGAACAACCATGTTGAATAGGCTTGCCACTTCCATTTCAAAACATAAAATGTAGCTAGGGGTAACCACGCGTTTTTTTAAGTTATTCACCTTTTTTGAAAACTTTTACGGTGCCCGTTACATTTTTTCTGTCACCTCCCCAGTAAGGAAGACATTTGCGTATCTCGCACTTGTTTTGCGCGCGCACTACGCCATCTGCAGGTACATGTTTACAGTTGGTTTTCAGTATAATTTTCAACAGATAACAGGTAGGTTCTCAGCTGGAAGACGTTAACAGTTAGTGGTTAGCGATATGCTGCTATTCTGGTGTTCCTGGCTTACCTACAGGTTCATTAAACTTGATTTGGTCACAGTGGGAAAATTTTGCTTTCATTTTAGTCGTGTACGTGATAGCGTAGTTGATTGCGTCAATGTCAATCCCAGCGCGCGCGTGACGCTTAAGGTGGCTCACTATAGTTTTACGATCGCACGCGCGCTAAGGACGAAAGCTCAAGTAATCTGCGCGCGCTCGAAGGAAAACGTCAGTGTTTTTCGATATTTTATTACGTCAACATGAGCACAACAAGCAAAACTGACAGTGAATTTTCTCGCGTTTCCTTCG
>Ga0126338_10001297_pt1 | contig 15990 bp, 6 predicted proteins | sample OrbCmetagenome_2_FD_92529 | JGI IMG/M metagenome (GOLD analysis project Ga0126338, IMG submission 92529) | Coral microbial communities from Petempiche,Puerto Morelos, Mexico - Orbicella C C metagenome | ecosystem: Host-associated > Invertebrates > Cnidaria > Coral | place: Petempiche,Puerto...
AGACAGACAGACGACTTTTACTTAAAAAAAGATAAAAGATGAAATTAATTTAAATTAAAATTTTGTACAAAGTACATACATGCTAAATAAATTTACTAGTATACAGTTCAAGTCAATATTAGACGCTCCATAATGGATGATGCATCTTGAAAAATATGTCAGTTGGTCTCCCCTAGGCTGCTCAGTATCAACATCAGTGTTTCTTATATAGTAACCAATGTATGATGTGATGCTTATAAGGAACCTTGCATATTTTTCTGGCCTAAATTGCACTCATATGAGAAGATGGTTCAGTAATAAAGTAGCTTTCTTTTCCAACAGTCATTACAAGATGATGTTGTACTCAGTACATGATACATCTGTGGCAGCCCTTCTGATAGCGCTTGGTATTTTTGATGACAAGTGGCCTGGCTTTGCTGCTGATTTGACTTTTGAGCTCTACAGAGATAAGGTAACAAAGTATCATCAGTTAACTAAACAAATTCTCAGACACAACTCTTGAGGAAGCATTAGCATTTGTGCTAATGCAGTACAGGCGTTTTCAGGATGAGAGCACTGAAATAGCACCCAGAGAAAGATCTCTCTGTGCTCAAGATAATCTAGTGCTGTAGTTGGTTTATTAACCCCGGGGTTATGAAACTTTGTGACGGGTTTTGGGTATGATTACGACTATGCAGAAATGAGCTGACCAATTCATGAGTGGCATATATGGGTTATTAAATGACTATAAGCTTAGTCAATAAAGGGTTAAATAAGGGGCATACAGGACACGGTCACCTGTAAGTTTCTCGTGGGACATAGCGGGCAATCCAGAGTAGACAAGATAGCTTCATCTTGCCCTCCCAGACAGCCAGTCACAGTGCAGAACCTTGATGGTGGAGGATTCACATATAGACATATATACGGGTTGGTTGAGTGGTCAGGGCGCCGAACTTGAAATCCAGAGGTCGCAGGTTCAAGTCCCGCTCTGACCACTAAGCTGGAGTTGTTTCTCAGAAGACTCTAGTTCAACACCTCGGTCATGCTCATAAATAGCTAACTGGTCTGCCTCCTGCCAGTTGGGATTTTCAAGCACGTTATGTTTATTTGAAATATTTCTTTCAGTTTAAGTGGTATGCCTGAGAACTAGCTAGCTAGTTTAAGCTAAGCGCATCGACCACAATAAACATTCAACATTTAACATTTTAAACATTTTAAACATTTTTTAAGTTAGTAGAGAGTAAGGCTATAACCCCGGGGAGGGATTTCAGTATGCCCCTGACGGTATGCTTTTTTCATCGCATTCTTTCCATTGTAATATGGTAAATTGTAGCCAAAATGAAATATTAAAGGTCAGTTCAAAGGAAGGCCTCTATATCTCCAACTACTGTAATATTGTTACTAAAAGATTATTTTCCTTTCAGGATCAAGGTTACTTTGTGCGAGTTTTATATGAAGGAGAGGTATGTACTGCAATAATTTCGTATTTTGTTACATACGAAGAAGCTCTCACTCTCCTTACTTGTAGAAAACATGTAAAACTGAATTCAGGCCAATAAGACTGAGGAGTGTTGACGAGTGTTCAAACCCTCGCTCCCACTCTTGTGTAGTAAAGGTAAATCCTCTTAAGCTCAACTGGCTCCCGACCTTTAACAATCGGCGGCGTTTGTTGTTGATTTGCTACAAGAAAATGTATCAATTCTCAGTTATCAACATGAAAAAGGCTATTAGAAAATTGCCCATGGAAAACGTATACTCGAATTGGCTATAAATGCCTTTAGATTGTATTTGAAGAAAATGAAAAATATATATTTTATGAACCAGTTTTTCCATTGCGACAAAAGATCTTTTTAGTTTGCGAGAAAAGCCGGAGAAAACAGCTGTGGAAGCAGCTGTCCATGTTGTATGTTTCAACAGCTTTTCCCATTCTCTTCACATCCATTTGTTCGTGGTCTTTTACAAACATATTTTGCATTTCTTTCTTTCTCTTGTGTTTATTTAGGAGAAAATTCTTCCAGGATGTTCAAGCTCACTTTGTCCACTAAATAAGTAAGTCATTCTGCCGTGGTTTACGCGTCACACCCAACAATACTATGTTTAATTATAAATTTAAATCCTGATTTCTTGAACTTCCAAGGGAAATGAACATTGGTCTCGAGAAGTCCGAAGTTTGATTTATTGGGGATAAAATTACAGTGAAACAAACCAAGACTTTTGGTTTGAGCAACCAAGTTTGAAATGGGAAGTTTGGAGTTGCACCGAGTTTGCAGTTATTGTATAAGGCTTCGTCCAAACTGCGCCGGAGGAATGTGAAAACGGCGTTTCCACTCTGAAAACACATCGAATGTTTTCCGTCCACACTTCGCCGGAGTGATTTGAAAACGCAACCGACAATAACCAGTCATTTTGGATTTGTGTTTGAGGAAAACTTGGGTAGGGAAATCTTATCATTGTCGTGATGTCATCGTTTTCGAAAAGCTCTGTTTGCAAAATGTTTTCCGTCCACGCTTAGACGCAAAGCCGGCGTTTTCAAATTCCTCCGTTTTGAAAAGCGTTTTCCAAAAGCTCGGTTTTCGTGACGGATTAGTGTGAACGGTGGGCCCAACCGTAGAATTAAAGCTGCGTTTTAAAACTTCTCCGGCGCACTGTGGACGGGGCCTAAATTCTTGCTACACAGCTAGACTTTCTCAAAGTCCTTCGCGGTTATAGCTGGTCCTGCTGCGAGGAGCACTCGCGCTCTGCGCATTCTGCTTTTGAGTTACGCGAACATGCTCAGCTTTCGCAGCCCGACTTGTAGGCAAGTCCACCACACAGCTAAAACAAAGGTCTGCAAATTTGGTATTTCTCAACGTGCCATTCCTTATTTGCCAGGCTTAGTAAATGCCTCGGGTTTTGGTCGGGGTGCGTGGGCCGAACCTTTAAGTCCACCCCATTTCAGACCAAAATCTGTGATTGTTCATACCCTATTTTAGACCTGTGCCCAAAATCGATACCCCATTTTAGTGCCAACTCTAATATATGACCGTAGCTAAACAGACATGGCATCCATTTGCGCAAACATTTGAGAAGACCTACAAATTTGCCAATGTTAATGCGGGAAATAATTAGTTCGTTGTAAACAAAACAGGGCTGTCGTTAAGGGCCGTAAGCCGTAACACCTGTTACGGCTGAGTATGCTTGATTTTCCCTTGATGCTGCGGGTGAAATTCCCTGTTGTTTAGAGAATTCACCCACAAAGTAACAAATTTGCTATGGGTGTGGAGAATAAGGCTACAGGTGACAAAAAAATTAATGACAACCCTGCAAAATACCCAGGGCAAGCCAGTGTGAAAAACAGACACTATTTCGGACCAAAATGGTCAAAATCTATGCCCATTTTCAGACCAAAACAGCTCAAAAACCATACCCTTTGGGGCCTCACACACCTATACAGCCCATATAAGGGAGCATCTGTCCCCGGAGTAAATGGCACCACAACAAGAACAATACCATTTAGCACCAGAGGATAGAAAACACAACACCTTATAATTCAACTCGAAATTAGAAAAGAACAAAGGGAAACAATGGAGCCTAGCGGTCTCTTCACGCTTGGAAATTAAATTCCGAGAAAAACACTCGCTTAATATCTAAATCTCTCATACATTTCAGATTCAAAGAGCTGGTCTCCGAATATTTTATGAACGATTGGGAAAAAGCTTGTCAAGTTGTGAAGGAAAGGGAATTGACTGTTGCCTGAGTCCTGCAACACAGTTGTTCATGAATGATCCTACTGATCTCTCAGCGTTAGTTGTCACGGAAGTATATGCAATCCGGGTTGAAAGGACAGTGAAAAAAGTTAGATGAAAATCAAAATGTAAGGAGAGAAACAAATCAGTAGCGGGGAAATAAACTTTGTTAATCAGTCCTACTTATCATCAAGATTTGGCGACACTGCCTCGTGTCGTCGTTTCTAATCCTCTCTCTTTCGAAATTACCTAGACCATTTATACGAGAATAAAATGATGTAAAGAGTAAAAATAATATGTGCTAAACAACAACTTTATTTATGTAGAAACAGACAGTAACAATATATATATTGCATGCGTGACAAATTAATACTAATTAATCATCAAACTGGAAACAGACATATATATTTTTAACATTTTTTGATGGAGAATGTAATAAAATGGGCTTATTTCACTAATGACTGGTCTTTCGTTTTCATTGTGACCTATTTTAAAGCGATCGCAGCGAAAATGCACAAAACATGGACGTAAGTAATGTCCATTGCATTGGTTAGGATAATCGGGTTTCGGGGCAGTCGTAAGCGTAAGCCCCCCTCCATTTACCAGGTATTCCCCCTACCTACCTTGTTCTTCCCGCCGTTTTCGCACTGCTTCCCAACTGACCGAACGCCTGGTACAACCTATGAGAACTGGTGCCCATTCTGCCCTCTCCAGAGTGTATGTGAGCGGGAATAAGGAATTCAAAAGAAATTTTCTTTCCACGGAGTCTAAACTGCCGTCTACCTTTTAACAGGATAAAGTAGTCTAAATTATCCTTTTTTGGATGGAGGTGATGGGGTAAAAACTAAAAGATCAAAGTAACGTGGATTCCGACAAAAAGCCTGATGGTTACGTGTTTGTCATTGGAAAGAAAAGCGTTAAGACCATCGTTTTAGCTACCGAAATAACCTAAGGAAGCCAACTAACACTGTTCATCTTCATGGTCCATGCCTTCATGGTTTTCAAAATCGTTATTTTCAGGAACCGCGTAAAATGCTTCTTCATTCAACAGCCAGCCTCTCAAAAATACCAGTCAAAACGTAGTTGAAAGAGAAATTGAGTGCAAGCGCCCCGTACTCAGTTGGCGACATGATCACCCGCTGTGCAGTTTAGGTAAACCACTTAGTCTAAACCCACGAACTGTACCACGCGCATGCGTCAACCTACAATAGCAGGCCAGAGTCACGAAATTTCAACAAAGAGTGCCAGCGTCCACCTGCGGAAATTTTCCTTCATTGTTTTATTAAACTGAAAACAAATAGCGGTAGCAGTAAACTTTGTTTTCTTGTCTCGCCTTCCTGTGACTTGAAAGTGAAAAGCTACTTGATATAATTTTAGAGAGGTTTTTCTTTCATTAGGCGTGGGCTTGGAGGGGGGCTTTCTGTCAAACCAACTTGATTTCTACTTTTATTGAACTGAAAAAGAAGTTTTGGCTGACGGAATTCTCAATCCCTTTTTAATTCAGTGATATATTTTGCTTTCAAGAAATAACAGGAAGCGAGACAGCCTCGGCTAGTGGTGTAAAATTTGCGGGTGGTACATATATTATTTCGATTTCTGAAGTCTATTATATATCCGATCAGAGCAACAAAGATCTCAACTTTAAAAGTCGTCAGTTCTTAGCTTTTGCTTGCACGAAGACTCTCGAACTGATCGGATTTTCTCGTTTAGCTACAATCGTGTGTTTAATGCTTGTTTCCCATGCAGGCATCCATGGTAATTTAATGTTCCAAGTATTTTCAGAAAGCTCGCACTTAGAATGAAATTGTTTTAATATTGGTAAATACGGGGCAGGATGTGGGGAATATGATTAGCACGCAAGAGAAAAAGAACTAAAAACACGCACATGGCGTCTTAATAAGCAGGACAATGCAAGTTTTCCTCACCAAATATCGTTTTGGACTCGTTTTTGGCAGATATTTCCCCGAAACTTAGCGAAGTGCTCTGATGGCGCTCATAATTTGACGATCATGAATTCGCAGACCGCAAATAAAACAAGATAAGAAACGAGTGAAAAAATAAAAGGCCGGTGTATAGGTCATGAATAATTTATAGTGCTTTCTTTGTTCATTGGTGTTTAGTCTAGCGCAGTTGGGTCTTCATTAAAATAAATATTCGTCAAGTGACGGCCACACGAAAGTAAAATATCTCGTTCCACTGGATTTCTCGAGAAAATTTTCCATCTTAGGCAACTTCTGTAACATACTTAGCGACATCAGGAGACATCACCAATGATAACTAAATTTTTTTCCTTGAAAATGGAAACTCTTTTTGTGACCTTCCTGCTTTGACGTTTGTCTGAAACTTGACCGCAAAATCGCCGCAATCCTGACTAGGGTGGGGTGGTGATTTTTCTTAAAGTATTGGGTTAATGATTAGACTGGAGCGTTACGATCTAGCTTCATTTGTGTACTGTTTAGGATTTTAGCTAGAGTTCTAAACGAAAAGATAAACGAAGTTAGAAAAACCTTCTGTGTGACTGTACGTCGTAGCAATAAACAGCCACCACCTCCCCATAGAGAGAAGCTCGCATACCAGACGGAACATCAGAATGAGGCTTCCGGCTAATCGTCTGGGACAAAGATGATGGAGACATATTCGAAAGTTATTGAACATTCTAGCCCGAGGCTGGATTAATTATTTCGTTTGTTTCGTGCTATGCTTTCCCAAAACCGTCCACGTCCCGTCGAAGCTACCACTTTCACGAAATGAGAGCACAGAATACCCGATTTCAACAAATGTTGAAAATCCGTCGAACTACGCTAGGATTTGGTGTTGTTCAAATCCTTTTAGGCGTCTCATTAACTGCGTTGTCGTTTGTAGCCTTCGCCTTCACTTCATCGAATAGAATACGGAATGCTTGCCCTTACTGGGCTGGATTCACGGTAGGCTTAAGTTCTTTTCACCTCACTAAATTTCAGAACTGTTGTGGGTTCAGCGCGAGCGTTGGCGTGATTTGAACTGACAAACTTGTCGCTTCTGTGTTCTTTAATAGGTTTTTTGCAGCGGAGGTGTAGGAATAATTGCTTGGAAGCATTCGTCTGTCATGTCGGTGAGTTTGTCTAAAACGTAATACTTCTAATCTTAAAAAGGGGACTTTCAATGATTTCAGCACAATAACAACTTCGTTAAAAAATCGCCTTGCGGTAACATCTTGGCGCTGGTCGGATCGGATCTATATTTGCTTTCACTTTGATATACGTACAGACATCGCTTTTTTCGGTTGCATCGGAGCCGGGATTACCTTTTTCGAAGTGATCCGCTGGATATTCTCGCGTCAAAATCAGGTGGAAAGTTTTGCTGGTTTCGTGTCTAGATGTTCAAGGCAAAATACATTTATTTTCCATCCCTATTTATGTTTGCTCATGCATGCAGACAGCGAAACTTGTGTTGTTTTCGACACTGTCTGTCAACGCTCTGTAGATTTAGTAGCCTGTGACAAAAATGCCCGATAACTAAAGCTGAAAATTTTCGACACATTTCCTGTAAGTACTTTTCTGAGCTCTAAATCGCTAACAGGTTTCCTTAGTTTTCCAGACAAATTAACCTATCGACTCCAGTGAGAATTAGGTTTATTTTTATTCCGCTGAAATCTGTTCTTTGCGTTTCAACGCTGGTAAAGAAGTCATTTTTTTTCAAAGAAGATTGTAACCCTACGCTCGTTGAATCTAGAGCCAACATATAGCAAAGTTCTGTTCGTAGGAAACGTACGAATTTAAACAAAGGGTTTTTTTTCCCTTTCATAGTCATACAGTCTGTGCAATATGCAAAAACTTGCTCAAAACCAGACGATACATCATTCATCCAGCTGAGACATCCACAGCTGAATTTGCAATTAAATCCTGTGGTATATTTTTTATGTAAATTTAAAAGGGAGAAATGTGGTATTTCCCTTAAAAATTGCTATTTTAATTGTACACAGCCTTGATTTTCAAAAACAGGGACAAAAAGGTTATGAAATCTCATATTTGTGCCAAAAGAAAGAGTTCATTTTTGTAAGAATGTTTAACACCATGAGAGAGTTAGTCTAATGCAGTATTGTTAAGAGTGGTATTTGGGTTTAATGTAGGTCACACACATGATAACGGTTTCATTGTTATGTTGTAGAGAATATTGGAAAGAGTTGTTAAAAAAAGGGAAAAAAAGTTGCTAGCAGTGCACAGGAATTGGCCAGTTATGAAACTTGAAAGATTCACAACATATTAAGTATAGAGGAAATAACTTTTTACTTCTATCTATGTCACATGCAAATAGATATGTCATAGATATGTGATATTCAACCTTAGTTCTTGCTGTAGACCAGTTATGTTATGCACAGTATCTCAAGGTGTAAAAAACATACCTATATAACAAATGAAAAAGTCTATATGTGCAGCCCAGTCTGAGATTATCAGAAAATATGAGTGAGACTGGTCAAGCATTCCACAATGATCAAGAAATGAATGTATTAATGGAAATTTTTTTACATCAATCTTTGAAAAGTTCTTCAACTGAATAGCTCAATATTCAGAATGACTTTTTTCCAAACTTAGGGGCAGATTGGCTTCATGTTACATTTTCATAACATTTGCTAATGACGCTTTTCCACAGACTCATTCATATTTTTATTGGTACAATTAAGAAATAGAAAACATGCATGGTGTTTCTGTGTTTTAGTATAAATCTACTAGCGTTCTATCACAAATGCTGTTCTCTGATTCTACGCTACTCACTATTCTGTGATAGATATTTAGTAGCATAGCAGTGTGCCCTTGTCAACAAAATGACTGCTGCTTCTTGGCATTTTCGAAGTGTCCGTGAAGAGGATGAAGATAAAGTTTTCAACAACTAGCAGATTTATACTTCTAAAAACAATTAGATTATTCGCTCTGGATTTCTGTGCATGATATGCCCCTTCGTCAACAATCACGCACAGAAATTGAAAGCGACTACTTTAATTGTTTAATACAAACACAAGTGAAGTTTGGGAGAACAAGAACCTTGCGCTGTTGGAACATGAGGTGACAGGCAAGTGTTTGCACAGCTTTTTTGAGTCCTCTCAAATTTCTGCAAGTATCTCTATAAGTCAGAAACATGGACAGGGTTCTCCTGAAAACTTGAAGTAGAGGGAGAATAACTTTGAGTAGGTGGTGGACAATGCCAATAAAAAGTTATTGAGGCCACATGGAGGAGCATTTTGAAACTGGGATTCTAAAAAGTGCATTTCAGTGTATTTTGAGCAATCATGGTTTTAAGTTCTTTTCTTGAAGAAAAGAACTTTCGCTGAGAAAAATATAATGTATTTTTCTTAGTTGAACAGTTTAATCATCGTCATCCATATCAAATTCGTGAAAAAATATCAAAAATGTCAAAAATGTTCTTATCTTGTGGTCAATCGTGTGTAAGAACAGATCAGAAACCCAAACAAGAAAAGAGTTTTGCTGGCATTAAAAGTACTAGATTGAGGTTTTACATTTATTTTGTTAAAAGACAAGTTTTGAGTGGCGTTAACACAGTGCTAGAGGTGGAAGTCATTGAATGTGATGAAACTTGTTATTCGTAACTGTTGCAAGCACAAGCCTGTGAAGTTTCCCATGGATGTAAGCTCAGAATTTCTTCTGATTAAGCGTGCAGATCATCATCAACTTTTTGGATTTTTCAGTCCTGATTTCAAAAGTCATAAAATTAATACTATTAAACTTAAACTTGAGATATTTTGCAAATGTTTCGCTTTGTAATGAAGCCTTGAAAAAGTGCATTTATTTATTCATACTTCCTTCCTCCTACACGCTCGCCAGTTTTATATCTCACTTTCAATATTTACACAAACATCTCACTGCTGCCGAGTTTGAAGATTGTGTAAGATCTTGCAAAGTTTGTTTCTTTTGTTGAAGGAAATCTTCTTTTATTAATTTTTTTCAAGTACGTTGCAGTTATTTGCTCTCGAAAATCCTCCATGTGCGAGCCAAACGCTGGGTTGCATGTTGTTGTGTTTAAAGAACTAATTAAATTACACGCATATTCACTGGAGATAAAAGAACTAATTTTAATTGTATATTTTTGAAAGAAAACAACTTATCTTCGTTTGTGCCATCTCGATAATTTCTTTTCAATCTGTCCCAGACGCTGAACAGCGATTGCTGGGTTTTCGCTTCATTTTCAGCAGAAAAAAACAAGCTTTACCTGGAAGTCAAATATTTCAGTGCTTCTTCACAGCTCGGTGCCCACATCACGTTTTTGGTGGCAATTCTCGCGGCCCGAATGATTTCAGATTTCTCTTATCTTACAGCTATAAGAGTTGTGTTTTTTAATCGCTACACATTTGTTAAGAAGAAAATTAGACATATTGCATACGCTTAATTTAATTGACAGATGGGCTCACATTGTTAAAAATAAAAATTATTTATAATTTATTTACTTTGAGTAGCCGGCGCACCAAGGACGACTAGACGGCAAATTTTGCCGGTCGCCGGAGCTTACGGAGTACTCTGCATGGAGGATGTGTTTCTTATTTCTTTTGGAATATTGCTTGATGAAAAAAAGAGAACAACTTGTTTACTTTATCATCAAAATGGAAATTATGTTTGCTCGCACCATCATTATGGCTAGTTCTGTGGTTCTATCAAGTGATTGAGACACATTTTTTTAACCAATCTGCATGTGTATTTTCTTTGGGCTGTGTTGTAAGATGCATCTAACATGCTGCAGGTAGTGGTGTGTAACCAGATGAGTGGTGACTTGAATATTTAAGACAATGCCCGGAAATGCATGAATGTAACACCTTCAGCATTGCCAGTTTTCACTGTATGGAGTATACATGTCACATGAAAGTAGTAAACGAGCTAGCTTGCCAATAGTCTTCTGGTAGGGATTGAGGGATTGAGATTTTTATTTTCGCCCCATTTGACAGTATAATTTACATCTGTCCTCACGTATGAAGCATGTTTTAAATGCAATATTTCTGAAAGACCCTAGTGAAATGAAATGGTGTGATTCCCTTTGTTTGGTTTCTGGAGGCAGTTAAAAGAGATTTTATTGTGTCATACTGAGAATGGTAGAAACAAGGAACTATACAGCATAACCATAACTGGGAAAGGGAGGAGACAAGAGGTAGGCGTGAAAGACCAAGAAGTGGTGCGTAAAATTTAAACACAAGAAAGACTGCAGAGAAAGACTGCAGAAGTTGATGAGTGAAATATTAAAAAAAAGATGACCCAACAAACCCAGTGGAAGACAACATAGCAGAACTGGAAGAGATTGAGATAATCGATTTAGGAAGATGTTGAGTACAAGAGGTTAAGAATGTATTGAAGAAGGCCCAGACCTACTGAGAGCTGACATGAAAGACACTGCAAGTAGGCTGACTAGATGTTATAAAAGGTGTAGAGAGATTCAGTGGTGGCTAGAAGTGTGGAAGAATGGGGCAATGAAACCTCAATGTTTTGTCACCATGGGAAGTTGTAAGTCGTCACTTGTGACCTGGTGACCGCCAAGTTTTAGCCTGTGGCATTCTACTATGCTGTCTTACTGAAGTTGCACACAATTCATCTAAATCAGATATTAGTCTTTTCCCAGACAAATTTGGATTTGAACTTATAGTCATTCTATGTCACACATGAACAGTGTCTTGAACCTGTGATCAAAATCTTCCAATCCAGGCACGAGTTTCAGTGGTGTGACGGGGGTCACGAAAGTCAGAGGTGTAATTGAAATATTTGTTGCGTTCGACAAAAGGGGAACGCATACTAATTGGGTCATTCCAGCGGGTTTAGGTGGGTTTATTTTCCGCAATGCCAGATGATTTCAGGGTTTGGATGCCATCTTGGACTGGCTGGCTGGCTGGCTGCATGGCACAAATGGCCTCGACCTCACGTAAACTTTTTCTTGGCCGCTGGGAACTGGTACACTCTAAAATCAGGATTTTTAAAATTAGAAACTAGTATCCTTAATTTAAGTAGTTGTATTCTTAAATTAAGAACTGAGATCTTAATTTAAATATTTGTGTTAAGAATTAAGTTCTTCAACAAGGTCATCAAAATAAGGAAAAAAATTCTTAATATCAAAATTAAGCCATGCTGTCTCAAAGTAAGAAAAAACGATTTTGAAAACAAGAAATTTATATATGTTCTTATTATAAGCAATTTCTTAAATTGAGAAATTTTACTTACTTCAAGAATTTATTTCTTAAATTAAGAATTTTAAAATAATAAACTGAGGTCCTTACCACCAGAATTACATTAAGAAATGTGTTTTCTAAATGGAGAAATTGGGTTTTAGAGTGGTAGGTAATAATAATGGCACGTCTACAAACTTCAAAGGCTAACATGGAGAAATTACTGCTTTGAGATTTAAAATAGACAGGAAAAATACAAATCAATGTTTAGGTGTCCTCACAATGGAAGATCAGCGAGTACAGAGTCCTCTAACCATGGTGATTGGTTGTACGCTTTCAAGTAAGTTTTGAATATCAATCGAGGTTTTGAAGCAGTTTCCTGGACTTTAGAAAACAAAAATAGTAATGAACAGTATTACCTCTGCAGTTCCCACTTTGAATTCGGAAAAACAAAAGGCAATGCCCAAATATGGAAAACAAAACTCCTCATGTTCATTTAACTTTCAGAATGGTCGTTCACGTGTGACTTAGAATGACTGTTATATCACTACTGGCCCTGTAGCAACAGCAATGTGGAAGCACCGAGCAATGATTCAGTCTTCCCTCACAAAAAATCCAACAACATTCACCTTTCTCAGCTTAAAATATGCAACACTCTGACATGCTGACGTGGGGACATTCCTCCCCAGCGCTGTCAGCAACTGACAGGGAGATTGACCTCCCTGATCCACACTACCTCTCTCTGAAGACCTACCAATGCCGGACTCAACAGACCCCCGGACAGTCTCACTCCAAATCAATCACCATAAAAGGTGTCAAAGGCTAAGTTCAACAAATTTCACATTCTCCCAAGTTAGGACTGCCTTTGGATTCAGAGGCATGTGCTTAACCTTGCTAGTAAACCAAGCTTCTTGAGGGAAACCATGTATTTATGGCAAGATCATCTATTTTTAACTGCACTGGTTCAGGTAGCTACACTTTTCGTTGGACTAGGCCAATTTTAACTGGCTCATAAAGCTTAAAAGCTTTATTAGCCAGTAAGCTCCTCTGCAGTATTTCCTACTGCAATGACTGCAACCTGCAATGTTATACTGCTGCACCAGTGGAGACTTCAGTCAGTTCCGGTACCACTAGTGGACTAGATTTTTTTAAGTGGAACAGTGTTCAACTTGAGTGACTAGAGCACCACCATAATCCAACAGAAAATTGAATATTACTGGACAGTGTAGTAGGAAAGATGAAAGTATCAAATGAGAGACATTTCGCTAAGATCTGAGTAACCATAGCAGCATAATGACATCATACCCCATTTTACATTGATATTATTGGAATATATACAACGTCAAGACAGTTGTCTTAGTAATTTATGGGACTGTTTTTGAGAAAACTGCAGGTGAAGTTTCAGGGTGTCAAAATACAACAAAACTAAAACTACTTGAAAATGGTATTGAAGACCATGTCGTCAAGACTCCACTAAATGGTATTACCTTGTGAAAATGAATAACCTTGAGTGAAAATCTCAGAGAAATTGCTCCGTCTTATTTTCAAAAACATTGGTTTGAACATCAACTGGTTTGGAGTGTTATTTTGCTTTTCCATCAAACATTGACCCTACAAGTGACTAAATGCTACAGATAGCTATTTTCTGGCTGTTATCTTGGCAGATTGAAGCTGAACCCTCAAAACACTAATCTTAATTGAGAACTAACATTTCCCTCCATGTTGAGTCAGTTGTTCTGTTTTTGTTGGGGCATGTGCACAAAGAAAAAATTTTTGAGAAGCCTATACAGGGTTGAACATTCAGCACATGTGAACCATTTCATTGTATGCCTTATATCTCACTCATGCAATAAACTTTGGTCAACGTAGTCCTAGCTCTACAAGTTTTCTCTTAAAGAACAAATGCATTGGTTTTGTTAGTTGGTCGTTGAAAAGACAAACCTCAACATCAGTGAAAAGTCAGGGAATTTTATCTTAAGGTTGCCGCAAATTATTTTATTAGGTGTTAATTTGTGTTTAGACAAGGTAATTTGTTTCAAAAACTATCTGAGCCATCCTTATTTTTGTTGGTTCATGGCCAGAATAGTCATTCTGTAGGGTCAGTGAAAATTGCTTCACAGTCAGTGAAAAGTCAGGGAAAAGTCTGAGATTTTTTTTTGTCCTGGTGGGTGGCAACCCTGCAAAACCAGTTTAGGTTTGTCTGGTTTTCCCCATTTGTTTGTTATTCTCCTTGTTCTTTCTCACTCAGTCTCTTTTGCAAATTTGTTGGCCTTTGAATGGGGACAAATTCCAAGCTTTAAAGCCTGTTTCCCTTTTCCAGTTTTTCCCTTGAAATTTTTCAGGCATGAATGCTTTGCAAGATTTTAAGGCCCTCTGTTAGCTGGCTATCAAAAACCTGTCCTATTGTGAAAATTGATGTCAGTACTATGAGAAGCATTGTTCCTCAGGGTGCCATTTTGGTCACAAATAGGGTATCTATTTGGGCCATTTTGGTCACAAATAGGGCATGGTTTTTACTCTCTAGCCTTGAATTGGGTATGTTCTTTTTAGATGAAGCTACGTTTTGCATCATTATAGATAAGACCATGATCATTAAAAGCCCTTCACAAATATGCCTTTAACATCAGTCTGAACTAGGGAACTAATTATCAGGCAATTCTAAAACGGTATTGATATAATGGTAAAACGGTATTGATATAATGGTAAAACGGTATTGATATAATGGTCAGGTCTTAAAAAAGTCTGCATACGAGCCAAGTGGCCCATCAGGCCGAAGCTTATGCCGGTTTCTGTAGCATGAAGCGACTAGGAGTATTTCTACTCCCCCCTGGATGGGATGCTAGTCCATCACAGGATAACCCTGAAGCATTGATTAAGCTCGTCAGTACCCATTTATACACCTGGGTGGAGAGAGGCACTGTGAGAGTTAAGTGTCTTGCCCAAGAACACAACTCAATGTCCCCAGCCAGGGCTTGAACTGGACCACTTGATCTGGAGACAAGTGCACTAACCATGAAGCAACTGTGCCTCCTTAGTTTTAAATAGGGTATCAAATTTTTGGTCAGGTCATAAAAAGACTAGGGAAAATTGCAGATTTTGGTCTTAAATAGGGTAAGAGGTTTGGGAAGCAGGCCACACACCACACCCCACCCAATTTTTCTGGGAGTACCCCCTGGGGTTTCAGAGTAATACAACAGAGGGCTTTCCATTTTAAATACAATTCTCCTATTCTTGTGGCTGTTGTTATGTCTCTCTCTCTGGATCTTCAATGTTCTCCTAAGACCCATTCAAGTGGAGTTGAAATATTCCATGAACCCCATATTATGTTGACACAAATAAAAAATTGGGGATGGACCATTCGACTTTTGAGGGGGTGGGGGGAGGGGGTGCTGGCTGTACCGAATCATCCACACCCCTCAAAAGTCAAATGGACCACCTTACACCCCTCGTTGTAGTTAACCACCTTCAGTTATTGTTCATTTTAAGTGTGACATGAATTGAACTTTGCCCATGAGTTTTGTAATCGGTGACTTTGTTGTTGTTGCAGATGAGCTTGTTCACGTTCTTCTCAGCAGTATGCGTGGTCCTGCAGATGATTGGCACAATTCTGACAGGAGATGCTGGAGAGCTGTTGAAGTCACTTGTTATGTGTGAAAAAGGCATCTCTGGACAGACCTGCAAATGCTGTGACTCAATTATGGCATGTAGGCAGAGTGTGGGTGTAATAGAGTTTGAAGACGTGGAGGACTGTAGTATCGTAACAGGCTTGCTCACTGGTTTAATGTATGGTCTTTGCGTTCTAACCATTTTTGGAAGCTTGCTGTGTTTTATTGCAACTATACTAGGATGTACTGCAGTTGCACGTGAAACAAGCAGAAATCAGGTACTAGTTTCTTAGTCTAGTTCAAAAGTGCAAAGTCTTACCTATGCATTGTTTAGAGTGGGTCCTAAGTTTCTGAGAGGGGCAATGTGTACAAAGATAAGAAAAACAAAACTCCCTTTAATTTGACTATATTTTGTATTACATGTATACATATTTGTATAACATATTATTATGAAATATGCTTGTAAGCACCTACAATTTTGAATGTGACACTAATAATAATAATAATAATAATAATAATAATAATAATGATAATAATAGTAATAACTACT
>Ga0126338_10001299_pt1 | contig 15979 bp, 11 predicted proteins | sample OrbCmetagenome_2_FD_92529 | JGI IMG/M metagenome (GOLD analysis project Ga0126338, IMG submission 92529) | Coral microbial communities from Petempiche,Puerto Morelos, Mexico - Orbicella C C metagenome | ecosystem: Host-associated > Invertebrates > Cnidaria > Coral | place: Petempiche,Puerto...
CAGCGCGCGCAAAATGACACGTACTGTCCAATTACAAGCATGACGCGTACACTGTCCAATTAATGCTCAAATCGGGCTGCTGATAGCCAATCACGTTCGAGAATTTTGTTATAGTTTTGATTAATTCTGACATTGTACTCAAAACTGTTGCCAGACAAGGACAAGGACAAGGACACTGTTTGTAGTTGTGTACATTATTCAAACACATCTGCATCTCATGCTTACAAGAACTACCATGCACACATATAAAATAGAAGAAAAACTACCTTGGTTGGATAAAAAAATCAGTTTCAAAATAAAAGCTGAGTATTTAGCTGTTGTCAACTTGAAGATGATAGTCAACTGTCAGCATGTAATAGGCTTTATTATAGGGCTTGTATTTGTAGCTAGGGCATTATTCTCCTGTAATGCCCACAGGCCAATTATGGGCCTGCAAAGCAAGGCAAAAAGCCATATAATAAGCAACTTACTAACCTCAAACATTCAGTCTTTATGGAAAAATTTCAGACCTCGGCCTTGCTGTATTGGTTTGAGATTTTCCCATAAAGACCACTCTCGGTTAATAAGTACCGGTAGTTAATATTTGTGATCATGTTGTTGAACTGAAACTAGCTTAAAAGTTAATGCAAATGAAGTGAAGCTGTCGTAGATGATGTTCCCATTGGAAGCTACTTTCAAGTCCAATCCTGAGGATACAAATAATGGTTTTATTATTAAATTTTTTGTGGAATTTTAACATTATGATTGGACTTAAACTTCGATTTTGTTTTTGTTGTATTGCTTAGCCTCATGTTATTGAGGTGGAACTGATTGTCAATTCTGAGGATAAAGGGGAAATACATGTCAATAAACAGATGGCCCTGACACAATATGTACAAGAGACAAGGAAATCACTCCTTGGAGCCCAAGGACAGCTTCAGAATCACTCCATTCAAGAAATCGATCAGACACTTGGCTCTCGGCAACAAGCAACTGTGATTCAACCACAACAGCCTGCAAAACAATTGCCACCACGACCGTCTGTGAACACTCAGAATGCACAACTGTCCCAGGCAACTGTACAGCATGTGCAGCCAGTCAAACAGTCACTGGATCAAGAACTCCTGCCAAGCAAACAAGCATGGCCTTCCCAGCAACTGACAACTTCTTTGAAAAATCCTGTTCTGGAGACACTACAGAATGTGCGAGTTAACCAGCAGTCCTTGCCAAATCAAAACATGGAACCAGTAGAAAAATCATTGCTGGACACACTGCAGAAACAGCAACTACCAAGCTATGTGTACCAGTTATTTGAGAAAAAAGAAGTTATTGAAGTTCTTATCTCACATGTAAGCCACAGATTCAATTGCTTAGTCTTTCACTCACTTTCTACTCACTCTCCGTTATTTTTGTTATTATTGACCAGGGATCCATGTTGGTTTTTTCTTCAAGTTGTCAGCAGGGCAAGTACGCCAGATGACATACTTGCCTGTTCTCATACCATGCGATGCACCTTAGGATGGATACAATATGGCGGAACAATGTTTTAGTTTCATAAATAATCGGAGTGCTAATCAAAGGAATTACTCTTCTTGTTGAGAATTAGAAAAGAACTAAAAACTTTTATCAAATAAATTTTGATCAGCAAGGCTGAAGATGTCCGTGGCAAACCGTTTTTTGGTTCCTTTATTTCTGAATCATGACATGGTACCAGAAAGGATCGTTATCATGAAATCCTTTGGAATGCAACAGAACATCATGTAAATGGAAAGTTTACTTTTTTATTATTTTCCAGATTTTCACGTTACCAGTTTCCCAGTACATCATGTCCGCAGTTGCAGCTCTCGGTAGACACAGACAAACCAGATACAAGTGAAAACCAATTCTCTTTGATTGCCATGAAGGCTGAAAGGAATGCCTTCGCTCCTCCTGCTCGTATTTGGCTTGTTTTTCTGAAGCGTAAATATTACTTAACGCCTGATCAAAACGATCAAAACAGCTGTGCGTGACCTGTTTTTGGCAGATGCAGTACAGAGCATCAGCGGTTGACAAAATGAAAATTGAGCCTACAGTGATTTCATTCTTTACATCATTCAAGATGGCGGAGCAAAATGACAATTTTATTGTGAAAGAAAGCTGCAAATCTTTCTCTGTTCTCTACAAGTTCCAAATGGATGACACTGAGTGGTCAGATTTTGCAGGAAATTGACATAAGAATATTTAGGAAATGTATTTTATTTCTGTTAGAGTCAAACTCAAGTCTTCCAGCCGATGAGCTTCGATATTGTTTTGGTCGATTTTTTACTGACGACTGGATGACTGCGAATATGGATCCCTGCTGACAGTTACATATTATGTGGACTTTCAATAATGTTGAAAAATACCTTAAGGCCTTGCATAGTAAATGCCGGACCCTTAGTAAACATTGGGTCCACAATGTCAAAGCTAAGTTTCAAATCTATTGAACACTCTTAGTTTTTAACTAAGGTTTAATTTCAACACAGGTTTAATTTCAACACAGCAGTAAATGATCAATAATTACCAGGAATCAGTGTGAAACTCAGTATCTCATGTACTGGGAATAACGGTTTTTGCAGTAGCCCTTGCTGTGAGAAAATTGACCCAGTCACTTTGTACTTTTTACCTAAAATGGCAGAGGTTATATATTGCTGTAATGATGTTATTTTAATAATTAAGTGTATTATTGATAATACACTTTATTATTGCATCTACTACGATGAATAACAACAACCTTTTCCTCGATGTTATTTTAGTGTAACATTGTCGACTGCATGACTTGTATGACAGGCCTAGAATGAATGTAATATATATCTTAACAGGTTGTCTCCCCCGATGAAATCTATTTCTTTCTGGCTGACAAAAATACTCAAGAGAGTCTTCAAAGAATGACATGGATGTTGAGCAGTGAGGCCAATCCTAAAGCATTGGTAAGGTGGTGAAAATCTCTAAACATTAGCTGACCTTATATACCTGTTGAGGTTTTGACTTCCATGCAGACTGATATTACGACGTTTGTGAACTGTCGATACCTATCAAAATAGATTTTATGAGCAAATTTGTAAGCTCTGGAAACCTTTTCAATTTACTATCAAGAAATTTATACATTTATTGTTGGCGTACTGGATTGTATCTAAATCCAGATTTTAGCCTGGTCAGTGTTCTTGTTTTGCACTCTTGAAGGTACTTCAACTATTACTTTACCCCTTTCCTTTTTGGGTCTCACACTTTACCTAGGAACAAGTCATGCCATTGGCCCTTGGTTGGCAGTTTGCCATTGGTTGTGTAAAGGGTGGACAATGGTATCTGTTGGATAAATTACTAACAGTATCTAGTGGATAAAATAATGTAGACCAAACAAACTATTGTATGCCATCCCCTGAATAGTGATTTACCTCAGTGGTGGATAGTGTTGTCTTTTCTTTAAACAAACGAGGGCCAGATCAGGACACTAAATAGTGCCCCTTTTCCATACGTAAAAAAGTAAGAAATATAGGGTAAATAAAGAGGTAGAGGCGTTTGAAGCAACCTTACAAATGCTTGGTTTAATCAGCGTTTTTTTTTTTTTTTTTTCAATTAACTTGTGATGGCAAAACATTGGTCCCATTCAGGCCAGGCATAGTACTTAATGATCCTCCATGTCAATAATATTATCGCCAAAAAAACAAACAAACAAACAAACAACAACAACAACAACAACAACAACAACAAAAACAGATTGAGTTAAGTGCCAGCAGAGACAAGATGCCAGTATTTACCATATTCAACTTGTACCTTTTTTACCCCCTGTGAATTAATCAGTGCTAGATGTGTAGTGAAACTCCACAGGCAAATGTATTACAGTATTAAAATTGTTTTTGGTGTTTTAATAGAATGCAAGCTCATTTTAAACCAGAGATCAGGTTAGGCAACATGGTCTTTGGGAGGTGTTGATTTTGCTTATAATAGTTATTTACTCTTATGCATTCCGTATTATCTGATGATGATGAATATTTTTGAGGTATTGAATTTTCCACCATCAGATCTACCCAAGAGTTGGAGATATCGTGACCAGAATTCGGGAATGTTCTACTGGTGATAAAATGTATCGGGTTAGGATCAAATCCATCCCTAAGGGTACTACCACTGGAGTAGTAGACAAGGTAATGTTCAGTATTTAAGACGAATTCTGCTCAAAGCTAGAGCATTAAGTGCAAAAATTATTTACAAAAAAATCTACTCAATACATGTGGCACAGTAACTTTTTAAATACTATTTGAAGCATCTCACTTTTATTTATTTCTCTAAGTGACCCCATGATTAAATTGTCAAGCATTCTTGAGAAAGTTAATGTCAAACCTCGTAAGAATGCTTTAACCGTGTGTTATTGTCTTTTCAACTGACATGAAATGTCCAGTTTAATTAAAATATGGATAACTTAAAATTCAATTTTCTCTCGTGGGTCAGCGTTAGAGCCAATGTCCCAATAAGTTCCTAACTGTATTCAAAATACTGGTACTACAGTTCTAACTATGCAATGAGGTTTTTGTGGTAACTTTATTTTTCCAGTATTGCTCAAATGTTCAGCTGAAATAATCTTCATACAATCATCGTAAGTGTGGCCTCAGCTAGTCCTAAAAACAAACCTTGTCAGAAGTTGGCCAAATGAAAACCGAGGTCATGGGTTTGAATCTCACTGAGATCAAAATAATTTCTTTATTTTGTGTAATCCCAAAGTTCTTTTCTTAGGGCTAATACTCAGAAGTAAATTCATGGATCATTTCCAACACTTTAAATTACTGTAAAGTTAGTCCAGTCTCTAATGTCCTTGTGTAGTTAGTAATAGGCTGTATGGCTCAATATTGCATTGCCATTCACACTAGTAAAAAATTAATATGTTGTTTTCTTCAGGTAGTGGTTCAAAATATTGACTATGGCTGGACTGAGACAGTGTGGCTGAAGTGTTTGTGTGAGCTTCCTCCAGGTTTTAGTGACCTACCACCGCAAGTAATGCAGTCTAAGCTTGCAGGAATACAAAAAAGGCCAGGGTTGCAAATGTATCCAGACACTGTCAAGAATATGTTAATTGCTGTGAAGAGAAAGAGAAAGGTATTTCGTTATTCAGCTATAATCTCAGTTTAGTGCTTACATGTGAGGCAAAAATATAAATGAGAGCCTAATTCTGGTTTAGCCAGTTTAAAAGTTTAAAAACTAGGCAAACACAAAATGTGATATACATGTATTCATACATGGAACAAGGGTTACAGCAGTGAAGTAGATTGACTGAATTTTTGAGTTTAAAACACTCACTGATGTATTTATTTATTTATTATTTTAAAATGAGTTATTTTTTTGGCTTCAGCCTTTTGACATGGGGTTTGAAGTGCTTTTAGTACAGCAGTAGCAATTACATGATTGTATTTATTTTAAATTATTTTGAATTCAGCTGATGATTTCTCCAGGATTTTGGGGAGGCCAGGAGATATTCTAGGGTGAACACAGGTGCATGCCAGTGATAGTTAAAGAGAGGGGCATAAAAGGGATCCTGCAAACTGAAACTGAAGAAAATCAACCGCAACTGTTGCAAAAAGGACTAAAAAAGTAAAAGTTAAAACACTTTTTTCAAGAAATTCAAACAGTTTTGATATACATGTTTCGGATGACCCAGATTACCTGATTCTTTTGGTATCATATCTGGCAATGGATGGGATCATCCAAAAACTTGTATCATAAATTGTTTCCATTTTTACTTAAAGATTATATCTTGTGTGCTATTACTTTGAAAACTCTTTTTGAAATGTGTTGAATATGTATTTTTCAGATGTTACAAGCATCAGTGGTAAAGCATCAAGAGGATGGCATACTCCTGGTTGAACTTTTTGAATCTGAAGGGCCAAGTCTGAATGTTCAGCTATTGAATATGGATTGTGTTCAGCTGGATGAATCTCTGCAGCCTCTTTTATGTTCAAACTTTGTGTCAGCAGGATTGAAAGGTTGTGGTTTGTTACAAAACCAGAGATCCAACAATCTCCCTATCTCAGGTAATCAAAGTTTTCATGTAATATATCAAAACAAAAGACAGTTTTTTTATCGGGAGTATTTTTGATGAAATTTGAGGTGTTTGGATAGCCGATGAAACACTGTCTCGAGTGTTTGATTTATCTTCTCAATTATTGAAACAAAAACTAACGAGTAAATGGAGAAGTAAAATCATCAAATTTTATGCTAATCTTTGTTTTAACTTGAAGAATTATTAATGAGTTTGAGAAGTACACATACTGTATCTTTTCCTGGTTTGCTTTTATTTTTTTTTAACTTTATATAAGTATTGACTCTCTACATATCAAACAAGATCAGTTCTTAACTTGATTTTGACATAATTGCTAACTTTGTTGCTAGCAACCAATGGTGCTTATAGTGTTATTTAAGGAGTGACTCTTCTGTTTCTACGTGGTAGCACGATGTTAATGATCATAACCATTTCATTGTGCTTCCAATAAAGGGGAACCAGAGTTGCATGCAAGGGGCCTCTCAGCCTTTTGAAAAAGCACATCTGTATCAGATTATAAAATAGTTGTAGAAGGAAAAAGAAAACCTTGTTGCATTAAAAAGACAGCTGCAAGAATCTCAACTATTTTGTAAATTAAAGATCTTATGGTGATAGTTCTTCACAGTATGGTATAATAATTAAACCATGTGGCATATGTATAACTTTTTACCTTGACTTTGACGTAGTCATCATAATAAATATTATAATTACTATATTATCGTATTATTTTTGTAGCTAATCAAAATCCAAGATTGCACCCACAAACGAAAAGACTGGATCATTCTGTTGAAGTGCAGTCAGATCACTCGGATTGGGAAGACAGCTTGCTGGAGATAGAGGAAGGCTGGATGGAAGCTACACCTTTCACAGGGGCTCATAAAAATGCACTTGAAAGACAATCTCAGGATTATCTCTATATGCCCCCACCACCTACGATTCCCTATTCTTCAGCAGTATTACCAAGTAGTGGTCTTCCTTCTCCAGTGGCATCAGCGAGTAGTGTCTCCTCTGATGTATGCCCTTCTTCCTCAACAAGATTATTGAGTAGCATGCCCCTTGGCCAACAGCCCCCTTCTTCAACTCTAGCTTCACCAACGTCAACATCAGCAAGTAATGCCACCTCAAATGTACAACCCCTTTCCTCAAAAGGGTCAGGGAGTAGTGTGCCCCTTGACGTACACTCCCCTTCTTCATTGGGATCAGATAGCAGTGATGTGCATGGTTCGCACACAAGCTTAAAAAACTTGTCTAATGTTGTGGGGGAGTCAAGTGTCTCTGACACTGTTAATGGAACTGCTTTAAGTAGAGAACAGAAAATCTTACAGGACAAACAGTTAGCCCAAAGTTGTTTAGAAAAGGAACTAGTAGACCAGAAAGATGCTGAAGACTGGTGGCAAGAAAAAAGGGAACTGATTGAGAAGGATGAAGAGCTGAAAAGGATCTTAGACATGCCACGTGCTGAGATGATGAAGATGATAAGTTTAAGGCAGGAAAAGGAAAAGTTGGAGAGGAAAATCAGGTAGTTCATAGTATTAAAATGCCAAGTCAAAACAATTTCAAAGCGAGCCAAGTGGCCCATCCTGCTGGTGTATAACTCCATTTTCTTGTGGGAGGTGCAATTTTTGTCACTGCCAGCCTCTTGCAGCACCAGGGGTAATAACAGTACATATCACATGGTGCTGACCTCTTTCGGTCAGCACTGTGTGTTACTGGTAGGTGGTTGTTTCTTCTTTACAAGGTACAAGCTGAACTGTGTACCATTTGGAACTTCCTTATGTTCTTTCTTAAAGTAAGGAATGAGTCAGTCTTGAGGCTGTATTAGGGCTTTTTGGGATACGGGATGTCCTGACGTTGCTAATCGAACCAAAAACAAATATTTGATTAATAGTCCAGTTTCGAGTTTGCCATGACTGCTGATTAGAAGAACTGAGAATGCATTTGCACAGGGTTAGCCTCGATCTAAAGTAAAATATTCACAAATTCCAGTGAGAAGATGACCTGTTTACAGCCCTGTGTATTATTTAATTTTCAAATTTGTGGCGCCTTCCCGCCGGTATTTGTGAATATTTTTTTAAGGTCGAGGCTAACCCTGTGCAAATGCGTTCTCAGTGCTTTTATTCAGCAGTCATGGTGAACTCGAAACTGGACTATCGAACTCAATCAAAGTTACTTAATTGAACACCAATCACATGATTGCATTTGACTGAGTTTGGGTATTGGAACACAATCAAATTCTCACAAAAAAGTTGAGCAATTACATGCTGTAAATGCAATTGAATGCAATCGTACATTTGATAACCAAACAGTTTGATTGGTTACAAGGAGGAGATATTGGGGCCAAAAATTAATGAGATTTGGGATACTCAGACCCCCCTCCTAATGGGGACTCACTCTTACAAAACAATTCCAATTTTGACACCAATTCAAGAACTGTTTTGCAGTTGAAAATCTAGGTGTGACTATTTTTTACCATTGTGTTGTTTTAGATGGTTTCCACACCCCTTCCACAGAGGGTTTTTTTGTGTGAGACCTCCAAACCCTGCTGGAAGTTCTAGTTTTGATTGATACTTTCCTTTAAGGATTTTAGCTTTTGAGACTGCACTGCCAGCCCCTTGGAATTTTCAATAATCCTCCATGGGGTGGGAATGGATATTTCCTGGAACCACACATTTGAAGCTATCATAGCTGTAACTAGGCCAGAAAGGTTGAGGTAACAATACTATTATACATTTATATTTAGCTATTTTATCAATTTTTTTTTGCAGGATAAAAGGACTTGAAAACCAGATATTGAAACGGCAAAAGGAACTTAGACAATTAGAACTTGAAAAAGGAGAACTTGAAGGGGAAAGCAGCTAAAAGTGATATTAATAATATTTTTTTGTGGAAAAAAAAATTAAGATTCCAGCATTTAAGAGATTCCATCTTGCCTCTTTGTGCTTGTCTACAGTAAGGCAGTACTGTAGCCCAACAAACACTCTTTTACCTTTAGATGATTGTTACTACTGACTAACCTATCAAACACTGCACTACTTTCATTATCACCAATGGCAACTTAATTGTAACATCTCACTTGCAGACGCTTCTCTCACATGGTTAGGTTTATGGCATGTGACTCGAGACCACTGTATTCTCCGTTTTAAACATGTCATCAAAGGGTAGTTTTGTAAGGCTGTATGTTATGATTCTCAAAATGAGATTGTCCTCAGGAAAATGTCAGGGAATGATTTTTTTCCTTAAGATCATGGGATTTGAAATCTTTGTCAAAGAAATGTTGGGGGATTTTATTGTAAGTTTGCTGAAGGTTTTGGTAACAAGTGTTGATGTTGATGATGTTCAATTTTAATTTTTACAATAATTGGCAGAGAAGAAGTGTCAGAAACTTGTTTATCGAGAGCCACGTTCAAAGAAAGTATAGACTGAAATGACATAACCTTTACCACAATACATAGTGTAATTAATGTGATATTCTGGAAAACTTGTGAAATGTTGCAATTTTTCCACTCAATTAAACCAGAGTTGTGAAATGTTGATAGTAATTATTATGACATTTAGGATGGTCTATTACAGTGTAGACCATGCACAAAGGTGATTGCTTTGTTAATGGTCTATAAGAGTTATTTTTGCTGAGAAAATAAAAGTAAAATAGAAAATAATAATACTGGTAATTTAAGTGTGATTACATATATCTTATTAGATATTTTAGTGTGCAGTATCGCTGTATATTTTTACGAGTTGTGCTGTATTTTGATGAGCCCGTAGGGTGAGTCAAAATACAAACAACAAGTGAAAATATAGTGATACTACACACCAAAACATCAAATAAGAGATTTATTATCTAACTGGTGTAGTCAATAAATTTATCAATGAAAGAGGGAGAGTGTGACAGTTTTGTGTGCGTGCACCGACCTGTATGGCAAACAGGTTTTCTACTGTACAAATAACTGTACAATATATCACTGTACATTTGTACTGTTATTTGGACGGTATTCGCTGCAGTTGGATAATAAGGACATATATTGACCTGTAAATTCTTCCAGTTGTTTTTTCAAGACAGAGAAGTTGTTAAAAGTAGTACTGTAGTATAAGTTTTGAAGGTCCTGCTTTGAGAACTTTTTATTATTTTTAAGGTGTGAGAGATACAACTTCTACTACGGCTACAGTTTAAAGATGTTTGTTGGGTAAAATATTTTGTGAGTGTGTGGTGGTGGAATAATAATGTCAGGTTTCTTGTTGTGTAATGATTTGACTAACCCATGATCATGTGATTGGAACACAGTTATATTCTTTGCACCACTGGTCAATGTTTCTATTAACTAGTGAAGAAGTATGATTTCTAATGTTAAATTGAAAGTAGATCTTAAAATAGCAGGTGTTCTGATCTATTCTGCAGAGATGTCTTGAATTTCCTTTTTTATACCCAATTTGTCTTGGTTGAGTGCTGCTGTCAGGGCTGTCATTAAGTTTTGTCACCTGTTTTCTTGATGTCCCCTCCTCCCCCTAACAAACTTTTTACTTCGTGGATTAATGGTATCAATGACAGGCAAGCAATACTTACTTATTCCTCTTCATTCCTAGTGGAACATAGGTCCTCAACTAGAGCCCGCCACCTAAGCCTATTTTGTGCAGTGCCCCTTGCCTCATTCCATGCGAGATGTTTCCTCTCCAACTCTGCCATTCTCGTATGTCGCCAGGTGTGCTGGGGTCTCTCTCTCTTTCGCTTCCCCTGTGGGTTCCACTCCAGTGCCCTCTTGACTACATGTCCATCTGGTCTCCTCAACACATGGTCGATCCAGCCCCAAGCTCTTTGTCTCATCTCTTGCTCTATCGGTTGCCCTGTTTGTCTCCAAAACTCTCCTTTGCTGATTTTTCTAGGCCACCAAATCTGCAATATGTTCCTCAGGCTCTTATTGATGAACACTTGCAACTTCTGCTCCAACCCTTAGTCGGCCTCCAAGTTTCAGAACCATACAAGAGCACTGCCTTCACATTTGACCCAAAGACTCTCGCTTGGTCCTGGATGTTAGTGCTGTGGATCGCCATATTGGTCTCAGCATTGCAAATGCCTGTCTTGCCTTTCCAATTTGTGCCTGAATGTCCTCATCAGTGTCTCCCTTCTTGCTTACAATGCTTCCAAGGTATGTGAACTGATCTACTTCCTCAATCCGCCCTCCTGCAACCGACACACCATCACCACGTCTGTTACCAATATGCATCAACTTTGTCTTGGTGGCATTGATCTTCAGGCCTACCTTCGCACCTTGTACCTCCAAGGCCCGTGTCTTATCCCTGATATCCTGTATTCTGTGCGACAGTAGGGCCAGATCATTGGCAAAGTCAAGGTCTTCTAAGGATGTCGTAAAGGTCCACTGAATACCTCTCTTTCTGTTAAAGGCTGTCTAAGCAAGCAATATGACCTGTAAAGAAAAAGGCCCATCAAGCATACTCAGCCGTAGTAGGTGCTTCAGGTTAGGTGGGTCCTGGTGTTAGTCACTCCACACCCAATGTTTTATTGCAAAAAAAACTGGCAATTCACTTTCAGGATTAGCAGCACTGAGAGATATACATGTACCATAACATTTGGTTGATCACTCTTAGGTGTTAAAAGTTCTGCCCACAAACAGTGGCAAGGACTGTAAATGTTTGGTGGACTTGTCATACATGTAAATGCGGAAATTTAATTTATTGGTAAAAAATGACGGTGATCTTTGTTGTGTTTGATTTGCATCCCTTGTTGAGTATTTTTGTTGCAATCGAATACAGAGATGGCCACAATGCCAAACAATGCCAAAGTTTTCCCAAAGGCTTATTGTTCAACCCTTATAGTATGCTGGCACAGATATGATCAAGTGGTGGTTTATATCTTGAAACAGCTGCGAAAGTTATTTCTCACAGTTGGTCAATTTGCTTGGTTAACTGACTGACAAAACCTAGAAGGTGAATGAACTGATTGATTGATTGATCAGTCAATCATTTAGTTAGTTGGTCAGACAGTCAGTCAGTCTTTGTCAGTCACTTGGCTGATAGGTCAATTGATCAGCCAAGCAATTTATCAATATAACAAATCAGTCAATAAATCAGTGAATCAATCAAATAATTTTTATTATTTACCTAAGAAATGCAAATGTACATGTTATAGATTCAATTATCCCTTTGATCGTATTTGTCAGGAACTGTATACAGATGCATTTGCTAGATTACTATTTCCTCAAGTCTCTCAGTCTCTCTATATAGAGCATATATGCTCTATATATGCTTAAAAGATTGTTTGCCTAAATGATGTTGTAATCCTCCCATTTATAAATACGATCTTGATGACATGTTTGTTTTCCTGCCACACGTACCCACGTGTAATGCGTGAACTTATGTTAATTCAAGGTGAGACTTTTTTTTTTCCGGTACAACGCGCCGACCTTTCAAAGACTTGTCTTATCTTTAAAGATTCTCTATCACTCTTGGAATAGTGACCTTGCAAGGTAACGCCTTAAACTGCTTTTAGTTTTCCAGTGCAACTTTAATGGAGGTGAGACTTCAGTAACTTCAATAATAAAAACTATTGGGCCGATAACGGTAAGAATTAACCAAGACACTTCAAGTATTCTTCCCGTGCAATAACGGGGTTTTTGAGGGATTACAAGAATTCGTGTGGAGGAAAGTAATCGAACGAAATGACATTTAGTGTTACTAAGTGTAAGCGAGCTGCACTAGTTAATCATCTGAACTGACATAAGTTCAAAATCATTCCAACCCCAACATCAAAACTAAAAGTTCACGACAAATTTCACTAACTTCTTACATGGAGCGAAGTAACTTTTGTATGGAGTGAACTGACTTCTGGTTGGGGGGAAATGACCATGGGGCGAAGTGACCGTAATTCCTAATTGCAATGAATGACAGCACGGAGAACACTTCAATATTCAGCTAAATAATAACTGATTGTCGTAGAAGTTATCCTATATAAATTAAGTTATTTTATTAGTGTCACAGTTAAGACTAAAGTACTCCTTTAGTGCTGGGTATATCGGTTCCTTCTCTCTTGATGGCAGCCCGTAATGCTAGCGCCAAAGCTTTGAACGCCGACTCCGCTCTGTGATGATCATTCCTTCCTTTTAGTACATCTACGTGTAATGTAATGGCTGCTGAAGTAGCAAAAGAGCTCAAAAAGTGGGACAGCATCTCGCATGAAAGATTACCAATGTTCTCCCTTTGCAAGTTCAAATTGATGTCGGCAAAAGGTCGTCCGGATATGTCCACGACGGCTCGAGAGAGCGATTCATCGAGAGGAGCGTAAGCATAGCCATACCTCGCTATACCCCTTAAATCCCCAAGAGCTGCTTTAAACGCTTGCCCGAGAACAATACCGCAGTCTTCCACAGAGTGGTGATCGTCTATATGTAGGTCACCTTTGCAGCTAAGAGTGAGATCGATTCGCCCGTGTTTTGACAAAGCGGTCAGCATATGATCCAGAAATCCAATTCCAGTATTTACAACGCTTTCTCCAGCTCCGTCTAAGTTCAGGATCAAAGAAATATCGGTTTCTTTCGTCTTTCTTTCAATATTTGCCGTTCTCGATTTTTTCGAAGATTCTTCCGCCATCTTGAAATTCTCAACAATGAAGAGATTGGATACTAGAGTTCAGTCTTATGCAACTTAGCACGAAATCGAGGTAAAGAAATTTGGTGTTAGTTCGTCAGTAGTCATGACAACGGGATGGGATGACAACCACTGCGCCAACTCGACGGCTGTAGCTCCTGAGGTGATTTGAGAGAGGCGGTATTCACATTCTATACAGCGTTTCTGAAGACTGATACTCAGTCAATATGATGGTACAACATGTACGAAGGTGTAGGGAATTCACTGGGCCTACTCCTCATTCCGTGGCTATTGTGAGTGTTGGAAATTTTTGCCATTCTATGAGCTTGATTTCAACTTTGCTTGTGTGTTGTCGGTCTGTTGTTTGATTTCTAACTCTGTAAAGCAGCTTTGTCCTCGAATTACACTTCTCTTGTTTTGTCATTGACGAAGTCGAAGATGTCAACGTGAAGCAAAAAGTTGCCTTGTAAACTAAGTAAGCCGTTATGGACAAGAAATAGCTTAATTCTCTATGTTATAATAGAAAGCCAAGCCTACGAGCAAAAGACCAGTGGAACATCTTATCCTTGACACAAGAAGAAAAGATGAACTTAGAGAACAAGCCATTGCTGAAACCAAGTACCAAAAACAGTGTGATTTAAAGGTAAAGCGATTTAACGTAAGGTTATTAAACTTTACTATCACCAGAAATTTGTAGGATCCATGTAGATCTGCATAATCTGTTGTCTGACTTCTGTAAGTGTAATAGTTTCCAGAGAAAAGGTACTACTGTTATGTTGAAGTTTTCCGTTGTGGACATGTAAAACTTTCTTTTAAGCCTGTTATTTAATTTTTGTTCTTCCCTCTTGCAGTCGGAATGGGAGAAAGCAACTGATAAGAGAATAAAGAGCAATACAATTTCCAGAAGAGTTGAGAAGTTAATGCAGAGAGGAACTTTTAGTCTGGAGGACAGAAGAGAAAGGTTGGAATTTATATTAAACTTTAAAAAAAAATAAACCAAAGATATTTCAGTTCCAGATAATGTAAATTAACTGCTACATTGTACTACATTGTACTTCCCTTGCACAGTGGTATTACTGGGCCAATGTTTAGGAATGCAATTATCTGTCACTATCAAAAGGTTTGAGAAACACAGTGTAAGATGTGCTTTGGTTTAAAAGATATTGAAAGCAGTTGTGTTGTAACTATGATCTCTTTTGTTCTAATTCAGACTAAAGGAAATGCTATTGGCTGAAGAACAACAGTACATTGAGGAAATGGAGGCAAAAGAGGAAACAACTCTTGAAAGACAGGCCAAGATGAGAGAAAGAGCCAAGTTCTTAAAGGAGAAAAGAGAACAGGAACGGTTAAAACTTGTACAGGAAAAGCTTGATCAGAGGTGGAGGTATGTAGCAGCATCAGAATTATTGGTTCTCCTTATTTTCTTTTCATTTCTAGTTTGAAATCTGAATTTTCATAACAAGTTTAGACATGGTTACTTAACAACTGGTGTCTACTTACATAATCTGTCCTTTCAAAACTCTACCATGATATTGTTCTTCAAAATAGGTTAAGATTTTAATATCATATACATTGTTTAGATATATATCAAGTTGACTTTGTGCATGCTGGTGATTTTCAGAGACAACTGTGAAGAGCTACGATCAACCCTCAGTCAGCGCCATCAAGATGAAGTTTTCACTGAGCGTCATGAACAGCTTCAAATGAAAGAGGAGCAGAAAACAAAGGATGCAGAAGTAGATAAATATTATGCTGATTTATGGGCAAAAGACATACAGATTAAAAGTATGAAAGAAGAACAGACTGCAAGGGAGCAGATTGAAAGGAACCGCGAGACTTTGAAGGTTTGTTACTGTTTCATAGTTGAATTCTCCTGAAGCGCTTAGTAATACTTGCCTGAAATTTATTTAACTTAGGTACACTAAATTGACGTGAACTAAAATGCTCATAACGTGTGGGACACTGCATGACCACCTACATGCTCATTCATTTCTTACAGAGTTTAATATCCTCACTTGGAGGTTAATTGCTATGCCAAATGTGGTTAGCATAGTAGTAGTGTGCTGCCCAATGTAGGTTAAGCCAGTGTCCTTTAGAACATTCTTTAACTTATTTCTTAGATGAACAGTTTTTATTTAAGGTAATTCCTCTGAAATAAAAGTGACAATAGATTTTTGTTCAAACTTTGTCCACTGAATATTTGTCATATGATAACTTCAATTTTGAAATAAAAAAGATGGGTGCCCATGCTCATTAAGGAGCAGTGAGGCATTGAAAATGCCCCATTTTGGCATTATTTAATGCTTATTATAAAAACGCATTCCCAGTAATTGTAAAATCTTTGTGAGCCCAGACTCATAA
>Ga0126338_10001303_pt1 | contig 15966 bp, 15 predicted proteins | sample OrbCmetagenome_2_FD_92529 | JGI IMG/M metagenome (GOLD analysis project Ga0126338, IMG submission 92529) | Coral microbial communities from Petempiche,Puerto Morelos, Mexico - Orbicella C C metagenome | ecosystem: Host-associated > Invertebrates > Cnidaria > Coral | place: Petempiche,Puerto...
ACTTTACTCTCACAGTGCCTCTCTCCACCCAGGTGTATAAATGGGTACCGGCAAACTTAATGCTGGGGGTAACCCTGCAATGGACTAGCATCCCATCCAGGGGGGAGTAGAAATACTCCTAGTTGCTTCATGCTACAGAAACTGGGATAAGCTCTGGCCTGATGGGCCACTTGGCTCATAAGCAGACTTTACCTACCTTGAAACGACTAGCGAGTTCATTATATTCATATAATCAATTCATTTATGTAATCTTGAGGGGTATGCTTCACTTGGTAAAATAATTTGCCTCCTTGGAAAACCAATTGCCTTCCTGCTGAAATTTTTAATGAAAGCCATGAGATATCATACAACTATTATCACCATCGCAAGCTAACCATAAAAATGGCTAACCAGAATTTCCTTAGGCTGACCAGAATTCCCCTCTGGCTGACTGGCCAGCATGAAAAGCGCTCTGGTTAGCCTGTTTCCAGTTAGCTCTCAATAATGGTAATGATGATGTGCTATATATCATTTAAAAAATTACACATTTGAGTTGTATTTCTACCTAAGGGGAGTCTCTTTGGATGGTCCATGGACTTAGGATCAGTGTTTTTGTACACATCCCCTTATTATGTTCATAAAGGCAACCCCACCCCTCACCCTAAGCATATAAAATATCTACAGTATCGTATATAGTGAGTCTATCAATGAAAGCAAGGATTGAGTTGACCATGAGGTCAAAACTTTGTCAACACAATAACAGAACAATTTACGTTTAAAATGTTGGAAGGTTTCCCTTAAAACAATATCAATTCTAGACTTGCTTTCCTTCATAAACCTGGATTAAAAAAATTAGCCTGAGTTAAGCTTAAAATTGCAAAGTAAACTTATAGACCTTATAGGCTTGTGTCATCCAATTCTCACTTGATTTTGAAATTACGAGCGTGATTTCAGACCTAAATAAACAACTTGCAGAAAGTTGAAATCGAGTGCATAAAGTTGAAATTAAATTGCACTCACCCTATGGGCTCATGCAAGATTTTTTGTCGTTGAAAAATTTACTTGTGCATGCTTATTATTTAATTCCAAATTGTACTCAAAATCATGTACTACCTTAATTTACAAATTACACTCCACTCAGTTCAACTACCATGATAAATCATCATGCAAATTATTCTCTGAAATATAATTAATATATACAAATGTGTCCACCAAAGCTACATTGTATTGCAGAACCGCCCAGAACCATTTTGCCCGATCTCAAAGTTGTACTGCTCGGAAAAAAGTTGATTTGCCTGGACCAAAAGTTAGTCTGTGGTTTTTTGTGTCGCTAGCTCCTTGAGTGGGCAAGATGAACTGAATCCTGCACTGTGATTGGCTACCCAAGCAAGCAAGATGACCTGCTGTGTTCTGGAAGGAAATAGTATTCTATTTCCACATAATAAATCCTTTATTGACCAAGCTTGTTTGGTCAAGAGAGCTGGATATTCTCCTTGTTCTTTTTTTGCATGTCTATGGAACTCGAGTCTGTCTTGGTCCATAAACACACAAAAAACAAGCTTGGCCAATATCCACCATCTTGACTGCACACTTAGTCAATAACCTATATAACTTGAACATAACAAACACTGTTGAGACCCTTCCTCATCTTACCAGCGAGATGGCCATTGAATACCATGCACGTTACCTGTAAACATCTAGCGCCACTTATAGAACAAGTCTAGCTTCTTTTCACCTTTTAACTTGAAAGGAATATTCTATGAAGTTATGAAGTTATGAAGTTTCACGATCAGTTCTGACCCTCCATGGTTGATAGTTTTCAATACTTGTCATATGCAACAATCGGCTTACTGTGCGTGCTTGATTTAATCGTTCAAGCCATGATGCATTTTTATTTGCTAGCAATCAGAGAAATACTAAACAAAACATTCCACATTATCTAAAGGAATTTGTGTGACACGTTTCACTTGCCTTTACACAAATAATGCAGTCTGATTTACATATGCCAATCTCTGATTTTATGTTGTATGTTGGTATTGTATGTATATTTTTAATGTGATTTGTAAGTTGTTTATCAAAGATCACCTTGGCACTATATTGAGGAAGGAAAGATGGAAAAAGAAACGTGTGTGCCAACTACCCCCTAATAATAAAAGTTAATAAAACTTCGGGCCAACTAACTTTTGGTCCGGTTCAACCCCAAGTAGGGGGGGGGGGGGAAGTACTCCCTTATATGGCCTATATGGGTATGTGCAGCCCCGACGGGTATGGTTTTACAGCAGTTTTGGCCATAAACAGGGTGTAAAATTTAGCCATTTTGGTGATATATAGGGTATGAGCTTTGAAAGGTAGTCATAAAATAGGTTTGTTTTTTTTAGAAGGATCTACTTTGTCACTATTACTGATAGGACCGATCAACAAAAGCTCTTCAGGATGCCTTTAACATCGGTCTGAACTAAGGAACTAGGTAAATGGCAGGTACTGATTCATGATCAAGTCACACATGTAAAGGGTATCAAAATTTTGGTCAGGTCATAAATAGAATGGGAGAAATCGCAGATTTTGTCTATAAAAAGGGTAAGGGTTTTGGGAAGCGGGCCGCACACCCCCAACCGATTTTTCTCGGAGCCAAATAACTATTGGTCCGGGCGAAACCACTTTTTATAGATCGGGTGAAAAGCTCTTCAGGTGAAACGACTGGTTACCCATTGTAAGCTACACAGCTGCTACTGATGTATAATTAAATTACGGCCATACCTTGAAACATTTTCGTAAGTGTGTCCCTTAGCCTTGTCCATCTTTTACGCGTGAGGTACGTTGGAAAACGTGCTTCAGAAGTATTTGCAGTCAGTTCACCAATCTTATTCATTTTTCCCTCATAATATAAACAGCAAAAGACGGACATGGGTTAAAGGCGATTCTTGTGGAAAAAAACAGTGGACATTTTACAGTCTTTCCACTTGAAAAGTGGGCACATTCACATGCGAAAACTTCCTTTGCTATGACCGCCATGTTGTTTTTGCCGCGAACATTTCTAAACTTCCCGGGCTAAGGTCAACCGGGAAAACCTGGTACCGAAACACGCACATCGGTGCCGGTGGTTTGCGTTTCGCGGTTCCCAATCACACGTTCCACGCGTTCCTGACACTGAAGTCGGGCATTTCGGCCAATATATAAGCAACTGTTCTTGGAGGAGAAATAAATGTATTTGTTTTCGGTGTTTGCAGGCAGAATTTGATTTCAAGAACACCAAAGAATTTGTGACCTCTCCCACCGTAAAGTTGGAAAAGGAGAAGTATTCTTCAGAAAGTGAAGCGAAGGTAGCTCGGGAGTATGCAAGCCAGTTGAGAGTACAGGTGAAATACCTATACCTTGTACAGGTTTTTATACCTTGTACAGGTTTTCTCGTCCCCAGAGGCCACGCTCCTTTTGGTCAGCCCCAAGAATCGCGCGATTCTTGGGGCTGACCAAAAGGAGCGTGGCCTCTGGGGACGAGAATGCAAGTCGCGACAATCACAAATGACGAGAGAGGATTTGTGATTATTATTGACCAATCAAAGTGATCGGGCGTGCCTCCACCAAAATATCCCTTAGCAACAAACGTTCCGACACTAAAAGGTTCTTTTTCCTTGGCTTTAGTTAAGGACAGGAGCCCACGGTGATGGGTTCCTGTTAAAAAACATCGTCTGAAATAATAGCAGTAGCCTCAGTAGAATAGTGCAAACATTTTACGGTTTGTCCATTTTTGGCCAGTTAGAATCCAGCAATATTTCCCTTGGTGACCCTTGGTGACCTCTGGTACAAGTTTAGGTAATGACTTCAGGAAGGGCTGTGGGAGTGAAACGGGAAGGCTTTTCAGGATCAGAATCGTTCCGGTGCGAGGTAGAATTCAAATAGGTTTTTTGTTTGGAGCGTGAAGACGGGTGGCTTATGAAAGACACATCTCTAAAATTAGTACCTTGAAAGGTCTTGAAAGACTGGTTTCATTGCCGCTTTTTGCTGGGATGGCACATTAAGGCGGTTCCTTATGTGGTTTTATTAAGAGGGGGGGGGGGGGCGTCTTGATGCAACGCGATCAAACAGAAGTTGGTTTCATCTTAATCTCGTACGATTTTTTTGTTTGTTTGTTTGCTTCAGATGGAAACTGCAGACAACCAGCTCAAAACGTGCGAGAAGATAATCCACCGGCTGTACGGCGAAAACACCGACCTTACGAAAGAAAACCTAAGTCTGGAAGGGAAACTTAAGTCGGCGTCCCGTTCACAGGACAAGCTTCAACGTAGAAAGGTCCTTCTTCAGAAACTAGTAGATAAACTGAGTGGTCACATAGGAAAGGATGTCCTGCAGCAGTCGTACTTGGTACTTGAGCTCGACAAAGACGTTTCTTTATAAGTATATTAATTAGTACTTTTAATAGCAAATGTATTATGCGCGAAAGGGCAAGCATTGAGCATACCCTCGCATGTTGCTTTGCCAACAATCCGTGATCCTTTTGGGTCCTTTGGTTGCAACTATGACCAAAAACGCGCCGTGCCTTCAAACTTTCGAGCAACTTTTAATAATAGATTTTGAAATTTTACAAAAGATCTTCTTTCTTATAAGAAATTGCAAAGTGTATGGCATGAGTCACATCTCCTAACAGCAAACTTGCAAAAATTTATCATCGTAATGGGAATCTTGCAAACAAACTTTTCGGAGTTGTCTTTTTTATATGTCAGTTTTTCCTTCTTGAAATGTTTTTGGGAAAAATTAGGAATATATGAGGTTTTTGTACTCTTAAGAATAAGGTGGTGTTAGTTACATTAAGTTTTTACAAGACTTAGTCAATTTGTTGAATCAGAGCTGAAATTTGTTGCTACTTTGGCATCCACATCAATAGTGAATGTGGCGTTAGTAGTTCAATCACCGTTAACAGGTTTACCTGTATTCTGCACGTTCAAGGTTTTTTTTATAATAAAAGGACAATTTCGTTTTACACATTTTTTGTGCAGGGACACCAAGCACAGTCACTGATACCGAATCGAAACAAAAATAATAACGTGAAAGTTCGTAACATAACTGTAAAAGTTTAAAATTGGTATTTTGATATTCAATGAGAGTTAATATGAAAACAGGTTTTTCCTGTAGTAAACGGGGCTTCTTAAACAGGGTTAGTTTGTAAGTAAAGGTACACTGTATGTAATGTTTGCTTCAGAAATAAAATATATTAGTCTGAAGAGTTTTGTTTGCTATTTACCACGAGTTATTTCACCTGGATTTCAAATTGCCTACCCAATGTGGCCTCTACATCAGGTGAACTTCCGTCGCGGAGATCGATTGCTGCACGGTTTATTCAAACTCTACCCCGACCAAACCACCCCTGGGCCTCCGAGGATGGGTTTCAACACACCATCATGGGAGCACAGGGGAAATGTCTTCCTGGTCAAGTTTCCAGCATTTCAGTCGAGACCAGGGTCTGGGACGAGGACACGATATAAAAAGCTACAGTCTGGCAGAGGGAATACTCCCATGTACATGTATGTGGCGACTTTATATCTCGAAACGAAATTTAGCACTCTGAATAGGTTTCTACATGTAACTATATATTAGAATTGGATTGGCTCATGAAAGTACTATTTTCGTGGTTTGGTACAGGGTAAGAGTTCCAAGGACTCTATATAAAGTTCCACTATTGCAAATCATCACAAATGATTTGGCAGTATCATTCACTCTAAGTTCATGTTAATTTTAAGGATTTTATTGACACAATTCCACTCTCGTCTATCTTATTTTTTTTTTCTTTTACCACACATCAAAATAGAAGTTTCAGACTAATTAACGATGCAGAAATAAAGAAAAAAAATTCAGGTATTCAATCTTATTTACAATATTGTAAGGTTATTAAATTAGTTCTAAATTCAATTTGAATGTAAAATCAAACATGAAGGCAAATTCTTTTTTAATTTTAGTTAATAAATTAAAATAATTTTTGTGCGGTGGCATCTTTCACCCTTTTCTATAAATAAAACAATGTAATAGACACAGTATATTTAATTTACAAACCAAGCCTTCAATGAAACATATTTTAAGTCTCATTTCTACAGTGATAGGAAGACAAATCTAGCAATATCAAGTGACTCTGCAGTGCAACTGTTGGTTGTGAAAAGCAAAATTTCAGGTTGAATTATCATTTCCTTTTCCTTGTATATATTATTGATACCAGTATTCACTGTAATTAAGCCAAACTTTAAAATCTTACCAGGAAAAAGGGGCATCTTGACAAGAAACCATGCAGGTAATCAAATAGCAGTTTTCAACATATATTAGTCTTTTTTGAGGATGTCATTTTCAGTGAAAAGAAATTAAGGTTGCTTTCAAGTCTTTAACTGCAGACAGAATACTTCAACCTGGATTTAACATCCAATACCATTTATCACCCAGCGATGATTTCCAAGACGCCTACGCGTGCGTGTTACACTAGCATCAATTAAGGCAGCATGATGCTTATCTCTGGCATCATCATCAACCCTCTTTTTGGTAAGCCTCAAAAGACCAATATTACGAGCTGTAGCATTCAAGGATTCTTGTAGACCCTCCCCTCCCTTAACAATCTCGCGAGCTTCAGGCAGCTGGTTACCAGGGTGGCGCTGGTGAACCTGTACAGCTGGGCGGTCCAGACGCTCACGTGTGGTTAGATCAGAATAGGCCACAGGTCCCTATTACAATAGCATAGTAAAAGCTATAGTTAGGCAGGTCTGCAGACAATGACAAGAGCTACCATTTCTTTGTTTTATGCTGAACAGAAAATAAATTCATCTCTTTTGCAAGCATGGGTTTATACAGGTGTACATGTATATCACGAACTGCTTGAGAAGAATATTGAAGATATTTCTGTGAAATGTCATCACTATCTTAGATCTTCAAAAAGCTGCAGAATTACCACGTGCTGCAGATTTGACTTGCAAGTGGCAGTGGACTGGTCACATCTCACAAGGAGAACTATCACAAAATACTGAAAATAATAGCTCTTAAGCCTTAACCACTGCTACACAGAAGGGAGACCAAAGATACATGGCTCAGAATGGCAGAAAAGAAGCAGGCTAGATTTGGAAGGAGAAGTTGGAGCAAGGCTACCATGTTAGCAAGAGAAAAGGCAGAGTGGAAAAAGTTTGTTCATGCCCCATGCAATTCTCAGTCAACGAGCCAACTGCAGCACTCTACTGCAAGACAGTCCTTCTTTAGTGATGATCATTAATTTTGTCCTGGATAGCACAGGTCTGATTTCTTCCAAAAAGGTACCATAATCTTGCATCTCTGTTAGCTTAACTACTATTGGTAATGTCAACCATACTAATTCATGACTTACCAGTGTATATCCAAGTGCCATCTCTGTTGCATCATACCAGCGCTTGCTGCGATGAATGGCCATGCGAGTTTCACCAGCACCAACCAAAAGGTGTTGCTAAAAGAAAAATGAAGGAAATATTCATCAACTCAGCAAAACAAGCACTATACACAGTATAACCTATCTAGCATTGTCCAAAAATGATATTAAGGACTCCATAATCTATTTGAGTGAATTCAGAGGTCAGAAGAGATTAGAAAAAAAAACAGAGAAAATAAAGCATTTGTTAATATTCAGGTGTTGAATGTCTCTGCACCAAATAATAAAGTCTAAAGCATAAGGCATTCCATTTCAACTCACCTTCATGGTGACTGTCTCAGCAACTTTCTGAGTTAGTCCATCATTCACAGACTGATGTGCCGCCTTCTGTAGCTTAACTGTCTGCTCAATGGCTTCTGCAACTTCCTTGCGTAAATTAGTGGACCTCTGCCTGGCTTCTGCTGCTGCAGAAATCACCCTTGCACACTCAGGTGTGTAAGGTCCCAGTGGTTCTACAGGTGGTGTGATTGGCTTTTCTGCCTGGTCCTTGATTCCAGCACCTCGAACCGATGATACAGCATGGCATATGAGATCCAAAACCCTTGACCTCTCTTGTAAGGAGGCTGTGAGCCTTTTCCTGGCACCATCAAGCACTTGAAGCTGTTTCTGGACAGAACGTAACTGTGCTTCTAGAATGCGTTTGAGCTTTAACAGATGCTGACGCTCAGCAGCAAGGAGATCGTCTGCACCATCAAGATCCTTGCACAGAAAGATAAGTGTCATAGTTTTGCATGTAGTTGATGAAATAGGTTTGATGATATCCTCAATTAAAATCCTTATATTTATAATCCAAAAACTTTTTGTGCATCAATTATATTCAAGCTCCTATTACTTTGATTTTTCTCTTAAGGGAAGTGTCCTCTAATGAGAATTACACTAGGGCCGCAAAGCGGCCTGAAGTTATAATTCAAATGATATGAACAGATGAAGTGAGAAATTTATGAGCTTCCCGCCATTCTTCCCTCCCTTCTATGGGGTCTCTCGATCTTTTGTCTGTCTATTCCAGGGTGTCAAAAAGCCACCGAAGCATCATGGGACCACGAGATCTAGTCCCAGGGCCTTTTGGGTATACCCAAGCCCCGTTTATTGTTTCTTTAGGGGGGTTCGCCCTTCTGTTGGCATTAAAAAGCGGTTTGAAGCACTAACCGGGAAATTCCTACCATTTGTTGTCTCATATATTTCGAATGGAGTCTGTGAAATATAATTAGGTGTGTGGGCAGGTTGACTTTGCTCTAGTTTGGGGGTGGGGGAGGGTGTCCAGATTTGAACTGTTCAAGTTTTTGTACACAAGTCCAACTGATTAATACAAATTTAGAACGCATTTCACGAGAATATTTTAATTTTTCATCGCCTTTTCTACATGATTTAACAGTAAATAATGCAGAAGCATTTAAGCTGTGACCCAGGAATTTTTTAATTAAACAAAGATAAAATCATCCCACATTATATCTCCGTGCTGAGACTAGAACAATAAAAGGTAATGAAAAGTTTGTGTATGATTGTTATAATTTGCATAGTTACTAGATCAAGGGCATAATATTAATTCTTCAGATTCTACTCTTTTGTGCTGATTGTGCTAAAAAAAAAAACACTCGTTCTTTCCATGAAAAAATTAACAACTGGAGTATTGCAGTATGTATAACTGATTATTGCAACATAACCTTTAACTTTAAAAATTAGAATAACCTAAATTTAGGACTTTTAGACTTTTCATTAACAGCTACAGTAATTGCGAAAGAATTGTTTCATATTTAGGAATTTCGTCGAAAAAACAACACCGCTACCTCTTTCAATCGCTGAGGTTAAATATCAAACTCACTTACCACAAATAGGATTGCTTTCAACGAAACAACGGGTAGACGGCGAAGCAATTAAGAAATTGAATAATATATTCACCTTGAGCACATAACAGGGCAGCTCAAATTAATTTCTTTTTAAGTGGTTCACATTCCTTAGTTCCTTAAAACGGAATTTTCATAATCGAGGCTATTTATGAGCCTCAAAGGAAAAAAAGAAAACAAAATCGAAAGACAGAGACGGTAGAGGATCGGGTTACCTTTTCTCGAGATGGCCTTGTCTGTCTTTGCATGGTAGATCTTGTGTTTAAGATTATGTCTTTTCGTATATGCTCTAGGGTCTTCTCTAAGTCTTCCTTTCCTCTTAAAAGCGACTTGATCTCTTCATTCGTATCTAATAAACTCTCTCTAAGCTTCACTAAAACGGCCCTTGTCGCACGAACGTAGGCATGGATTCTGGCATTGCTCTGCTGTATACTTGTGTCCCTTAGCGATGGCAGAGGGTCTAGCTGCTGTCCTAACTCACATGCTTTGTCGCTACGATTCAGAACTGTCTGAGAAAGCCTGATGTTTCTTATGCTTGCATTCTTCCAAGCATCAGAGCCAATAGTCGCCCTTGTAACTTCCATTTCTTCAACAAATTCTTTCACTGTCTGTGTGCAAAATGCGGCGCGACTTTCTGTTGTGTGGAAAATCAGGGAAGCCCACAGCGTCACTATGGCAACTAATTGGCCTCGTTTTCGCATTAAACATTGTGTTGTGTGACTTCCCGGATAAAAACGTAAATAATTAAAAAAACATAGAAATGTGAAAAAGAAACCACAAATAAAGAACTTTGAATCAATACAAAAAGCAGAGGAATCCAAAAAGTCCTCAATAATTCGTCAAACTGCAATCGCTTTTACCTCACGTCGTATTTTAACAGGTGTTGCGTGATATATCCTCGTCACAGAATAGTCAGACCATTTTCGTTCGTTCCTTTATATTTTCTCTCGTTGACTCCGAAATAAAGTGCCTGAATACCAGAAAAATAAAACAACAAATCGGCCAGCTTGAGAAAGTGACAACACTTGCGAAGGACCCAAGCTTTACGGCATTCCTTTGTTTTCAACCAGAAACGTATTCTGTCACGTGACTTTCCAATCCGACAGCCTTTTGTGTTCACTGCGTCAATTTGTTCAATAACTTATTAGCATACAAATTAATCAAGTAACACAATACGCGGAGAGTCAGGAGTATTCTTTGAGACAAATCCTCGACGAGGAAGCGTTTGAAATTATTATGTTATCGGCTTAGTCTAGCCATCAAGACCGAGGAACATGACTGATGTGCAACTATACCGAGATAGCTCTGGAAGCTTGCCATAGTAAGTAGCATGAATCCATCGATAGCCAGGAGAAAAAAAGTTAAAACACTGAATGCGCACTTTTTGTTTACAGTTTGTCGCACTGGGCAGCAAAGGAACCCGCCAAGCACAGATTTATGGCAGGGAACACGGATCATTGGGCAAAGATGAAACATAAGGTAGGCAGGTTAGAAATCCTGACGGTAAACTGGTACTATTTTTCTGTTTTCATTAGCAAGAGAAGTAATCGTGCGTTTGAACGGTTGTTAGGAATGGTTTCCATGCGCGGGTTTCCTTTGCCGAGTTTAATATCGACGGAGGCCGTCTGGGAAATCATGAAGGGAAATTGTCGGGAAACTTGTAAAGAAAATGGCACGATGTAAAATGAATCTTTGACTTGAAAGAGAGCAGTGAATTTAGAAGCACAAGAGAACTAATTTTTGGGTTGTTGAGACTACGTGCTCTAAACAAGCTCCTGCGAATTGTCACGCAACTTGAACATAACGCTCGTGAAGAGAGATATCCCTCGTACCCTTCGAAGGCAGTCATTTTTATCGCCAACTCATTTACGGCAACAGACGAAAAATGAAAAAACAACAACAACAAGAAAACAAACAAGCTGAAGGTATGGCGGGCCACCCTCACGTTTGACAATGTTTCCATTTCTCCTTCTAAAAGACCAAGAAAGTCCACCATAAGCACATTTTATAGATCGATTGTAAATCTTCTGCTTATGTTATCGAATAGAGATTAAAGCTTAAATCAAACGCTACCTGTTCTAACGTAGTGCCATTGTAATGATAGGCTCATTCACGATCATCATCACCAACAACCACTTGCATGTAGCTTGTCATTAGTATGCAGCTAGACCGTACTGAAAAGACAGGAACTTTACGAACACAGGTTCATCTTCCTCTACAGCACAGTAAATAGTTCTCGCTTTGGTATTTTTTATGACTACATACTCGTCTCACAGGTTGATCGCGGAAATAGTCAACGGATAGGCCCTCTTTCCGCGTTATATTTCCTTAGCCGAGGAGCGATAAAGAACGAGATACAAAATGGCCGCGTGAAAACTGGGGACGGCGCGCTGTGAGGGTTAGGGGAGGGGTAGGGACGGTGTCGGTGGGAGTGTTGAACGGCAAAAACGCGCCGTCAGGCTGAGTTGCGAAAGGAAGTACGCAGCCGTAATGTTCTACTCGCAAAGCCCACTATGACCATTACGGAGGGTGTAAACGAGGTACCAGTTCAGGTGTAAAGTATTATTAGCAAAGGGTTTTTTTTTCTTGTTCTGATATTAAAAGGGGGTGCCGGAGTGTACGGGCGAGGCCCGGACTTACTACAAGATAACAGCGTATAAAAGCATGGTAATTCCCTGCCATTAGGTCTCGAATCAAAACGGATCGCAAAGCCATCTCAAACCGATCGACAGTCATGCTCACTTTAATCAGTTTTAATAGTGGCTAACGCTCACTCACCGTTTTCTTCTACTAAGGTTGCCACATTTTCAATAAGAGACACGACAGGACAAGTGAAGACCTTTCATGGTGATCGAATGCGGCACGAACAACACCCAGGTACAGTGGATACACACCTGTATTAGCACATGACACAACCTTGGGTCCGTCTTATTGTCAAGAAGAACATTTATACAATCTTACACTATCCGCTGATTAAAAACCATGCTAGTAATCTTAAAACTTGATTTGTTTCTTCTCGTATCAGACAAAAAATCAGAAAAGAAACTCCTCAAGTTCCGGCACGAAATTGATGGGACTTTGACCCGGATCGGAGGACCGAATTTTAGCGACATTTTAGTCAAAGAGCTGCACGGTAATTTGCCAGGCGATTATCACAAACCACGTCCCTTACCACCCAAACTGCTGAGGACATCAGTTAATGCCAGGGCTAGAGAAGGGTACATGTATTGGTATATGGAAAAACCACCACCTAAAAGTGAGTGATTCAGTTATTTTTGATTGGTACTTGTAGTGCTATAAGTGTAAGATTTCTATGGAGTCGTGGTGCAGTCCCGGTCGAAATGTTGGTCACGTGGCGTCTACTTCGCCGTCGCCTCGCTTTATAAACTAGCACACGTTTCTACGTAGGTTATTTGGAGACTCGCAGATATATAGACAAAGTATACAAAGTGAAGGGTAGCAGGGTAGTATGTATAGGCAGTCGGTTCCTGTGGAGAAGGCGATAAAAAAAAAAACAACAAACACTCGCATACTCGTAAACGTACAGTATGCGATAATGCCGACTGGAATTATGGGTAGTGACGGTTTATCGTTGCTTAGTTGAGGTTTACGGTGTTTCAGCAAGAGGAAAGGATGAATACGCGTGTTTGTGCTGTTTTCTTCTCAGCTATTACGCTGACACACCTCGAGCTACTACCACTACCCATAATACCTTTTGACATTGTGTTGTACGCTTTTACGCTTTTGTAGTTGGATATCTTTTCTCAAAACAGCTATACTGGGAGTCTGAAACAAGTTTTGACCAGAACGTTTTTCGACTTTGTTTGGAAAGCAATTTGATCCTTTAACTCCAAAGAGTAGTCTGGTGAAAAAAGATTCAATGATCAGTACAACTTATTACATTGTTCTCAAGACCTAAATGACGATGGTGAACAAAGTCATCAACTTGAAGTTGTCTTCTTGATAAACAACAAAATTCTCAGAACCAGCATGAAGTGAGAACTGTAAGCTTAGGCATCCACGTGGAAGAGATTCCATCCACTGTGCTAGTTGCAAAGCATACCTTTTCATTTGTAGTGCTGGAAAAAAACGTTCATTAGATATTTGTTCAGGCGTCACATTGGCGGAATCAGACCTCTTTATAACGGGGACGGGGGCAAAACATTTCCGGTCCCTCGCCAATAAAGGGGTGAGGACTGGGTTCCCCCACGGGGTGAGTTGATACTGATAACCTTTTCTCTCATTTTTAGAGGGCAGGACCACGTTTGGCTCGGATAAAACGTTCCTTGGACTGGGCAAAAGATTTTTCCCTTGATTATGTATCATCGGTCAGCTGGCTGGTCTTCTATATATAACAAGATAAAGAACATGAACCTTGGGATATAATATATACTCCACAATATTTTTATGCCAAGAAATGTAAATAGGTGTCAGTAAAAGAAAGAAGCAGTCTTAAGTATTGCTTACACTCTGATTCGAGAATAGTTCCTTTGGAAACCGTTCATTAATCATAGCTCTCGCTTATTGCCAAACGTGCCCATAAATCCTAGACGCTAAGGGTGATTTTAATCTCAGTGACGAAGAGTCAAGTTGCTGGAGTGGGGAATACAAGGAGACCAATTCAGCTTGCTGGTAATATTATTAAAGGCCAATGCAAACACAATACGGCCACGAATGAAATATCAAACATGTGTTATTTATGATTCTGTTAATTATTTTATATCGAATGGCTACTCTGGCCACTCTTACTCCTTAAGAGATGATTACACACGTAATTAGAAAAATAAAAACTATCGATGCTTTAAGAGTTTACACTCTCAGACCCTTGATGACGGCTGATAATTTTATTTAATGCCATATATACTCGTAATGCACCATTCAATCAGTAAATGAACTAACAGACACGTGTTCTGAGACTGTGGTTTACGTTTCTTGTATAAAGACATTTACCAGGATTGTCCTTCGGTATTCAGTAGAAAGGGAAAGAAACTGGAAAATTTGTTCCATCCTCAAATGCCTTCTGAGAAGAAAGGCTTAATAAGTTGTAAGTATTAAGCACCTGTTTCATTCTGTTGACTTGCGCAAAGCGTTTTCTTTTACAAACACTGTATCCAGTGCCCTGTTATTTAAGATCTCTTTTAACCGACATAGGACAACAGAGAATTTAACTATACTCTATCTGAGGTATGACATGGGCAAGTCAACAGAATAATATCAACAGAGTGGGATAAATGCGCAGCTCGTGAAAACTCCGACTCTGACTCCGTTGCTAGTGAACTGGCCAACCTTACCTTCACTTGAACCTAAATGTTATGATTTGCGGTGTAGTAGCTAAACAGAAAGCTCTCACCTCTCCTTTACAGCTTGTGTAATAATAATAATAATAATAATAATAATAATAATAAAATGATCACAAGAAATTACTCAATGAATTTAACAAAGCATGCACGTTTGTGTTTTCTTTTGCTTTGTACGGTTTTCTCGTAAAATAATAGTCTGTCTACAAACATTTATTTTTTTTGCTACGAGTAAGGCCCGGATATACGGTTTGACATTGTGCGAATTATTCCTAGCAACATTTTTTTACTCGACGCAGCTACACGGTTGCAACATTTCGTGCAACATTACACGCAATATTTGATGAAACGTACGATGGGCGACATTTGGGTCAGCGGTTAAATTTAAATGTCAGATTTGATTGGCTGAACACTGAAATTTGCGTCACACTATTGCACGAAATGTTGCAGACAGGGGACACACAAAGAAATTTGTTGCGCGCAATGTTGCAGAAGTAGGACGAAATTCTACTGCTGCAATATGGCGCACAACAATTTTAGGGGTGGATACAATGCACTTTAGCCATTGTGCGCAATATTGCAACGTGTATCCGGGCCTGTAATTTGTTTTTGAGCGCGCGAGCGATGCAATGGCGCGGGAAGAGTAGTGAGCGCGGAGCACAAGACTTGCCGCGAAGCGGGCACAAAAATAAAATCTATTTTTGTTTTTCCCCTGGGCCCCCCTTACAGTTCGGCTTTTTCAAATCCCCTGTGCTAAGTACTTAATTGCGATTTCGACGAACTCCAGACAAAAACACCCTTAATGACAGCACAAAATTTTCTTTTATCTTACCAAATTTTGATAAGCATGATAAGATGTAACTCTTGGTAAAGTTTTAAAAAATTCTGTTAATAGGGACACAGAGCCACCTTTTAACTGGCATGTGGTAACTGGCATCAGATCAAGAGGAATGTCTACACAACGATAACGGCCCAAGGACATATAAATAGGCCAGTGTTCCGAGTGCGCTCGGCCAACCGTGCTCAGTAACTTTTAAACAACTGTTGGCGTTACGTTTGGTGCATCTTTTTGCGGTACTAGCAACCTCGAGCCAGTTTTGCCTTGCTGAGCATCTTTTGGCCAAAATATAGGTTCAGAACACATATTAAGGTGGCCGAGCACAATTTTCGCGCGCGCTTTTGCTGATGCAATTCAGCACGCGCACAAAACAATTGTTTGGAAAAAAACAAACACGCCGTCAATAGATCGATCATTTCATTTATTCACCACCAGCACTATCAGAGCTATTTTTCTCCATAATTGAACGCAGTGTATTGTTGGCTTTAGTCTTTTATTACAAAGATATATTAGAAAAGGTAACGATGCAAAGAACCCAGCAATTCTCAGCTTTTTCTTTGTTACCGAAAGAACCCAGTTAAATGCAGC
>Ga0126338_10001304_pt1:5000-15962 | contig 15962 bp, 12 predicted proteins | sample OrbCmetagenome_2_FD_92529 | JGI IMG/M metagenome (GOLD analysis project Ga0126338, IMG submission 92529) | Coral microbial communities from Petempiche,Puerto Morelos, Mexico - Orbicella C C metagenome | ecosystem: Host-associated > Invertebrates > Cnidaria > Coral | place...
CGATCAGTAGCAAAATGCGAATTTGTTTGTTTGGTTGTTATTTTTGTTGTTGTTTTGCTCTCCATAGTATACGCTCGACGACTGAGGTCATTTAATCATATCCTACCTGGCAGACACTGGACGTCCATTTGGCGTTGTAGCATGGATCACTTGCAGTGTAATTCTTCCCCCAGCAGCCGTTCATCATCACATATCCCAAACCAGTTGACGGTGCATAGGTATAAGGAACATCCCCCTCCTCCTTTTCAGGTTTTGGTACGCCCGAGATAGATGCACCCATGTGGTATCCGGGGGGAACAAACATGTCCGGAGTACTCCATCCTTTGTCAGGCATAATATCCAGTTTGATCTTAAAATATATAAAATGAACCTGTTCGTTATAGCTTGATTGGACGGCATTTAAAGTTGTTTATGTTTACATGACATCTATAAATTGTCTCCCATTGTACAATAATTGCTTAAGGTGGCTCTCCATAATATTAAGAGACTTACCACTCAACTTTAAACTAGCGGTACCTCACTATTTCAGCTTGGTTGAGTAATTAAGTCATTAAGCTTTTAAGTAGAGATTCCAGGAACGTTTTAACACTGAATACCATAGGTTTGGTTGAAATCACCGTTTTCAGGAGTGTCAACAATTTCTCTCGTCATCAAGAACCAAACGTTTAAAGCACCTTTTGTCCCTCGTAGTCTACATGTGGATTTCCAAAACATCAAAGTTTGAAAAAACTCCGTTGGTGGTTGAAACAAAAGTTCAAGTGAATTTAATATCTTTCAGCATAAATTTAAAGATTCGCCTTACCCTTTGTTAATTCGTCCATACCAGTGATGTTTTCCTGGTCGATTGAAAGTTACATTATACATTGGACAGGTTGAAAGTGAAAATATTTTAAGGTTAATCTGTTTCTAGAGTGGTTAATCTGTTCAACTCCATCTGGATTCATTTACTAACAACTATATTGACCTTGCCTACCTCTTTGGCTAAAAAGTTGGAAGCTTTTTCCTGTGCTTCGTCGATAATCCTGAGTTGCTTGTCCACCAATTTGTTCATTACTTCCAGTCCTTTGTCCACAACCGCTTCCTGTATTTTAGGATTCTTTAAAACTGTTGCTGCCAAAGCGGGAAGAGCTCGCTTTGGACCCGCAGCACTCTTTACTACGAAAGAAACAACATTTCAATCTAGTTAAAGATATTTACGCTCAATTCTTTGCTTTATAATATCATGGTATCACATGATTAAAATTATTCCCTCTTGTAATACAACATGTTTTAAAAATACCCTAACGCATTAGCAAGGGATCCTCACAAACCTATTTTTTCCAGTTACTTGAATTGTTCTGATTCGTGCCACAGACAGGAAGTGACATCATATACAACATGCGCGTATTTGACCAATCAAAGAGAAACCAAGGAGCTGAGAGCATCATCCATATTTCATGCCGCAAAACTTGTTGTCCCTTTGGTCCGACTTTTGTTTCTATTTTTTTTTTTTTTTCTATTTATTTTGAGATGTGTCAATCTGTTCTTGTTGCTGCTGTTGGCTTCTCCGTTTTCGGGAGAGGGAGTATTTATTTTCTGTAATTAGCTACTGGCGTTTTACGTTTCTTTTTGTTTTGAGGAACCATACCTCCTTGATTAGATCCTTGGGGAGTATTTTTGTTTGCGTTATCTAAAAATTCCTCTGGTTCCTCTGCTATCGCTTGGAGGTCGCCATTCCCTTCTTCCTTCTCTTTCTTGTCTTCTTTATCCTCCAATCCACCTGAATTAAGCTTTTCACTTGTCCTCCCTTTATTTTGCAATGCTTGACCTTTAAATACATAACAAATCATTTTTAAAGTCAAGTAATGTTGTATAATGTCAATCTGGCGCTGGGTTCCGTTGCGTGAAGTGTGCTGCTTATTTCGTTTGGATGCATAAAGTACTTACTAGTCGATTGTTGTTTTTACTCTTGACAACTACTTTGAAAGCAAGCCGGAAAGTTTTTCCTTTTCAGTTATAGATTAATATGAAAACTTGAAAGGATAGCGATTTTTTTATGTTATAGATTTACTTTTCCATATTTTAACTATTTTTTTGACATTACTAAGTGTTAGGGAAAGAATTGTAAGCTTAAGAATGATATATACAAACATCATTGTCATGTTACTGGGTTTTAGACTCGAGGTTTATATTAAGGTGTAGGCGATATTGATCAACATTGTTGGCCCTGAATTGTTAATTAAGGATGGGTTAGAAACTTACAGTCAATGTGATACTGCCTCGTTGTGAGAATTACAGCAAAGATAAAAAGAAGTGTCGATCTTCGCATGGTTGTCCTGTCCGTAGCTTCAAAGAGACTTTTAAATTACCTTTCAAATCTAAAGACAAAAATATTCTGGTCTTGCAACTTGTAGCACCATTCATACTCTAGATAAAAGTGACTTTTGTAATCTAACACAGCATGTGTTAACAGGTGGAAATAACTAAAGGTTACGGTTCTGTGTTTTGACGTCGAAAGTACCCTTCACAAAACATATCCAAGAAAAACAACTATTGGCATTCACTCAAAATAGATCATGATGTATGGAAATAGTTAATGATAAATATTTACCTATTTACTTTGGCTTGCAAGTAAACTGTCACGTGTACAAGGTTATCAAATCGTCTAACGTTTTTCTCAATCGAAAACAAAATAATAGTTCTTTTCAGAAATAGCCTGACATGACTGAACCCTTCTAGACAAAACTGGCTAACTACTCATCAAGGTGATAATCAATTATTACATACATTTAAAGTTAAGAGACGTTGATGGCGACTGGAGTTATGCAAAATCAGAACTGAATCTCTTCAAACGCGTCTTGAAAATATCGTATTTAGTGGGTGAACCGATCCATTTTATGTTTGCTCTCACCGAATCTTGTTCACATGATAAATAATTTAGAAATGGTTAGAATGGTTTGCATCGTTGAGCAAGACCCGGAAACTGTTGACGTTTACGAAATTGAGGACAGCCGATGTCCTGGTTTTCGCAAAAATGTCTCAAGCACACGTTGGTTTGACATGATGTCTTTGCCTTCTGATCACGTGATGACGGCCAGTATCCCGCCTTGATGACCATATTCTGAACAGGAAGCATTTGATCCTTACACACTGCGTCTTCCATACAAGGTATGCACGTTTTGTCTGAGCCGTAGTATCTAACATCGCAGATGTGTAGACGCTAATGATAGACTAACAGTTAGGATCCAAAATCACTAATCCATTGTATTTTTTCAGACGGGCATTGGGGCATTTTCATATCTGAAGGATTTCTGCCCGTGAAAGTTGTAGAATCAACCCTCATGTAGCTCAATTCGCCTTCTCGTTCAGCTTCATACATGTAAGGATTGACTGAAATATTAGTAATTCCAGAGGAGGTAAACGTGCAAAAAATTGAGATTTCCCCAGAAAGGTTGTTTCGCAGAAACATCGAGATCACGGGGAAACTGACACCAGGGGTTAGGGGGGTGGGGGTTGTTGGGAGACCAAGGAAATCGTCCTGTCAACCCAATAATTTCAACAACATTTCACTGGGATTATGCCAGGAAAATTGCACTGGCTGATGTTAGAATGCTCAAAGATCCTGTCCATTCCATCGTCCCTAAGAGGGTATACTGATATTCATAGTGATTTGATTATTGTCAGCAAGAAGAAGTACATGTACTTCTGATGATTTAATTCCCTTCTCGAACGATGACAGCCGATCCTACTGCAGTCACCGACTTGAAGCGTACGGATTGCACCGACGCTTTTGAGTATTTGTACTAAAATTTTGGTTCAGTTCCTCGCCAAATCACGTAAAACAGTTAGGGAGCGCTCTTGATGGCGTAAGTGTGGTAATTATTTTTAAAAGCACAACAACGCTTTTCAGGGTTTGGAACATGTTTTAATGTTTCAAACACAAATCTACAGAGTGATCGGTAAATATAAAAGTCTATATTATGATTCCTTATAGTTTCAAATAAATGTAAAATGTTCTAAGCTAACCAATAATACATAGATTTAGCTAAGCCTAAAAAGCGGAGCTCCCATAAAATACTAATCATTTTAACCCTTTGAATGCCAACTACGCATATATATGCGTAATTAATGGTCGTACTCTTTGTACCACTTGTGACGTCATCAATTTAAATGTCATCAGATATTCTTGATAAGCAGATAGTAGTACTAGGCTAGACCTTTCCGTACAATGGTCAGGTTTGGATATCGACGACATTCCGACGTCGCAAATCGAAAAACAACGTTATCAGTTTTGGTGCAAAAACGGTTGTAAAATGGTCCACTACGCCTATGATTGATCAAGGCCCATTTCTGGGCTTCGCACGTAATTAACATCCAATTTTTCACGGCAGCCAGAACTGAAGAACATGCAATGCAAAAGGTAGCCAGTGTAAAAGGGCCGAGCAAAACAGAAAGGAAAGGGGCAACAAACAAAATTGAGAACGGTTAATGGCAACAAAAAAAAGAAGAAGAAGAAAAGTCCAAATTTTGGCTTATGCGCATGCCCGTAATTGAAATTTTGCTCAATTTTGTACCTAATCCTCGAAAAATCTCTCCTTTTAGTGAAAAAAAGCTTTCTTAGCAAAACTTAGGCTTATTTAGCGTCGTGGCAGCTAAAAATCCTGACTAAATGCTTAAAAACGGTATTTTTTAGCGAAAGTTTGCAACACAGTAACCTTTATTCACCAATAAGCATTTAACCAAACCGAATGAACTAAACAAACAAAATCATTTTGCAATCATTTTTAAAGCCGTATAGCTTTACCAGTTATTCAAAACATCGAATCCAGCTTCAAAACAGCACTTTACATTACCAATTTGTTTTCTAAAGTCCTGAAAGCTGCATTAAATCCGTTATCTGTATTCAAACCTCGGTTGAAAGCCCACTGATGGTCATGTCTTTCGGCCGTTCGGCCGTGGAAGGAAAGAAAAGTTTCCCATTCAGGTATTCTCCACTAGGCAAGGTTTTTATAGCTCTCTACCCCTTGATGTTCCACGTAGGTACCTCTTGAACACTGTTTGGTTCTCTTATTTTCTTTTTTCTTTTTTTTTTCGTTTTTAGGCCAAAAGAGGTAATAAGGTATGGGGCTACGCTCGCGCGCCTTTGGCGCGAGGGATTTTCGCTAATGACCCAGAAAGAAACTATAGCGAAAATAAGCGGTCAAGTTAAACTAACATGCTCAACTTGTTTATTTAATTCTGGTTTCAACCGTTTAACAAAACATTTCAACTGCTCTAAGAATTGTGGAGGCATTTGCGATTTTTTTTTCCAAATTATTAATTATGCTAAGAGTTACTCTCAACTTAAGATAAAAGAGATTTTCATATTGTCAGTTGACTCTATTTTTGGCTTACAGTGTGACAGAGATTTTCTTCCCTAACTCCTAACTCTGATCGTTGGGATACTTGTAAATCATGACTATAGCCCCACTGGAAATTGATCATACAAGAGCCTTTTAGTAGCTATAGCTGTATATTTTGAACAGTTCCCTTGCCATAAGTATCACTCTGTGGCGACGTGCTCAGGCTCTTCTTGTGACGACCATAGTTAATAGAGGAGACTGCTTATGAAGCCCCGCAGACATCAAAGGAGCAAACAGAGATGCCAAGATTTATGTTGGAAGGTCCCCGACCGTGCACAATCTTTTGTTGTGCGCTCATACACTATGCACGAATTACGTAACCAACACGTTTCTATTGGTTAGTTTCTCAGTACGGAGAAAACAACTATTACGTTTTGTGCACGGTCAAGGCGAAAAAAACGAACAAAAACATACAACAAAGAACGTTGTCGAGTTTCATGACCATTCCCCTCTATTAACTTTGTGACAACAAAGCAAAACTAAGCGAAACAAATGAAAACCGCGCAATACAATCGAGATCTCTAGATCTAGAAAAAGTAGAAACAGAATTAATGAAGACTAAACAATGACAGCATTTTTTTGCCTAAAATCCGGAAAAAATTATCTGTCATTTTTATGCTATTTTGAACATTTGTTAGAAAAACATACTGAAACATACCTCTTGTTTTACACTGATTATCGTGCTGCACAATCGTGAGCAAGTCTAATGTACAAATACATCTTTACCCGTAGCTTAAAATCCCCAAACCTGTATGTACAAGAAAGCGTTGTCAGTAACATTGTTTCAACGAAAACTAACGGTGTATTATTATATTTATTAGCGAAGGGAAGGGTAATTACCCTAAAAAATAATCATCATCACAGCAAAAGCGGAAAACATCATGCAAGGCACACAAAATGGAACAAGCCAAGCTGGAAAAACAGTTTTGCTTATAAAAAACGTCCCAATCTCCTCCTCCTCCTAAAAAGAGAGCAACTCTATATACCTAAACAGAACAATTTCTTGCAGTATGCTCATTACTACCTGCACTATCGTGAAAGAGGTCTTTAAAAAATATCCAGAATGGCATCACATTCACATTAATCTGCTGTTTAGTTATGTAATATTGTGTTCAACAATTTCGAGTATGTTTCCATGCGGTCTTCGTTGGACTACAAGGACTAGTTACTTATAGGAGCATATATAACCATCAACTTCATCATTGTCCATTTTGTGACTCCTCAAACGTTCCATACTGTTTTTCTGGTCCATTCCTAACCAGGGCTGACGAAGTAGAATCTCTACGCAGGACTGGTGCGTTCTCTTCATCTCCTGCCGTTTCATGAACCTTAAGATGCACTTCTACTGCATTTGTTCTTCCAAGAAGAACAATTATTGAAATAATAATGACACACAGTAGAACTAGATTAACCGACACAAGCATCCAAATGATGGCTCCAGAGGATTCTGGGTTTTGAACTGCATATCTGATGTTCGTGAAGGAGAAATGCAGGGTCAAAAGAACTAAGGCCTCGACTGTGTTCTCCAAAGGAATCGTTTGGAAAGAATCACTAAACGGCCGGAAGAAAAGCTGGAAGCACAGAGAAAGTAACAGTACAAAGCAAACTGCAATCGTCTGAAATGACGAACCGCGCGATATGAAAGAAAGAGAGAATGCAACTAGCATGCGTCTCATAAGGAAACATATCTCAAAATAAGAACGGAATTCTTTCTTGTATGGTAGGTAGATAGAACCTAGCCAACTGTCCAAAGCCTCTTGTTCTTGCGGAGGCAGCTCGTTTCTTGTGGCGACAATAGCTCTCCGCAGAAGAGGTAAGAACACTCCAAAAGGGACCCCGATCACGTAAAGAAACACTGCAAGCCAGCCTAACACTTGAAGTGTGTTGTAAACATGACCTTTGCACTCAATCCATGGTGCCTCTCGTAAGTAATGGTAATTGTTATCCTCTCCACAAGGGGCCAAGACAGAAGCTATTTTCTTGACAATGGGAAAATAGGTGAGGTTAAGAGACACGATAGACAGTTGTAGACAGGTATTCCGTAATCGAAATCGCCTTTCTTGCAAATTGCCAAGTCTAAGAACAGCAAATAAGAGGTATCCAAGACCACAATACAACCAAACACCCAAGACACAGACAACAGGGAGGAGAATAAGAGATGCAAGCTCGCCGAGTGGAGTAAACAGGCGAGGAATCACACACGCCAAACCTGAGAAATGGAAGTTAAACACATTGCTGATGTAGCGCTGAGTTTTAAGAACTTCAACCGGCCAGATGTCACTGTTGGAAATCAAAGCGTCCAGAGTTTGGAAATAAAACACGCTGATCTTTAGGATTCCTCGCGCGGCCTTACCTCTTCCAGCTAAACCAACAAAGAGAGCAATTGTGTTGAGTTCAAGCAGCCAGCCTGGAATGATGTTGAGTATGGCCAACACTGCCAACAAAATTAATTGAGAAAAAACAAATACTACAACAAGAAAGCGCTTCCTTTCATACAGGAAAAACGAAAGAATCAACAACACCATAGTGACGGCAGTAAGTGCAGCCAAGATGTAGACGCTGGCTTCGGTTTTGGGGCAGGCGTAGCAAAGGATCCCCTGTTTGTAATAGCCATCTTCACAGAGTGAACAAAACCGATCTTTGCTACCTTTTCGACAAAGACAGGACTCCTTGCAAAAGGTTAACGGTCTGCTCTTTCCGTCATTTCCCGCTGAGGTCGATTCAATCCAGCAGTCGCAAGCACCCGTTGGGTTGCAAGACGTGCTTACCAAAGGACTTGTGCCCAAAGCCTGTGAACAGTCAACAAGATGAGTCACGTTCTGATCACGTGATGACGGCCAAAATCCCGCTTTGATGACCATATTCTGAACAGGAAGCATTTGATCCTTGCACACTGCACCTGGCATACAAGGTAAGCAGGTTTTGCCTGAGCCAAAGTATCCAACATCGCAAATGCACAGACGGTAATGATAATAACTAGGATCTAAAACCACAAGTCCGTTGTTATAGTCGAGGTGAGCACTGGGACACTTGAACTTATCAGAAGGATTTCTGCGAGTCAAAGTCGTAAAATCAAACGTTAAGTAGCTAGGAAATGGTCCACTTTCCTTGTGAGATACTTGCATGGAAGGATTATTTGAAATGTCGAGGTTTTTCAGCCCTAGTAATCTCGCAAACTCTGGAGGAATTTGTCCGGAAAGGTTGTTTGCTGAGACATCAATTTCGACAAGAAACAACATATTATCGGGGGGAGAAGAAAGCTTGCCAGATAACCAGTTATTGCTTAACTTTGCAGATTCCAAACTTTTAAAGTCCCAAAGCTTTGAAGAAATAGTTCCAAGAAAACTGCAGTTGCTGATGTCAAGAATACGCAAGGATCCATTTATTGGTTCCATGGCTTCTAAGAGGGTATTGAAATTCACAGTAAACTGTTTATTGCTGGCCAGAATAAGCACTTCCAACGACTGCGACTTAAATTCAAATCCTTCCTCTAACGATGATAACTGATTTCCACTGAAGTCGGCAATTTGAAGCTTTGGAATTGAACCAATGCTTTTTGGAATGTGTCCCGAAAAACAGTTATTTCCTACGTCTAAATGCCACAAGTTTGTCATGTTGCCCATTGTTGAAGGAATATTTCCGGTAAAATTATTTCCTGGCAAAAGACACTCATTCATTGCAGGAAAGTACAATCCAAACTCGTCAGGTAAAGTTCCATTTAGTCCAGCGACAGAAAGATGCATGAAACGTAAAGAAGAAAGGTTGAAAAGGTTTTCTAAACCGCCAAGTAAGTACGTAGCTTCCATAAGATCCAAAAACCAGAGCTTTTTCAATTTTGCAATACTCTTCGGTATTGAACCATGCAATTTATTTCCCCCAAGACTAAGAACTTGTAATTCCGTTAAATTTCCAATGTCCTCAGGGATTTCACCAGTAAGACCTTCTCCCATTTGACAGCAAAGATGGATTTTGACCAGCGATTTTATAGCGGCCAAAATCTTACCAGGAATTACACCAGATAACTTGTTGAAGGCAAGATTGAGACGTAGTATGCGAGTCATATTGGCAGACAAAAACTCACTGGGTTGACCTGACAATTCTTTGTTACTGCCAATGCACAGACCCTGCAAATTACGTAACTTCCACAGGCTTGGTGGAAGAGTCCCAACTAAGTTATTGTCAGTCAAAAAGATGCTGATGACGTAGCGCCTGGTACGATCACATGTGATTCCATACCAGGTGCAGTGAGATACTGAGCAATTTCCCCAGTATGTGTTGTTGGACCAATTATGACCAGCTGTTTGGTTGAATATCTCCATAAGAACAGTTCTTTCCTGCTGGGGTGTTAATGAGGTGTCTAACGTTGTATTTGGTATTGGAATGTCATGTAAACAGCCATAGGCAAATGTATCATCGTAGTTCAAAGGTGTAAGTTTCTTTTCCACAGCTAAAAACAAAACAGACAGATGTTAAGAGTTAGCTGTCAAGGTATGGTTCTGAATGGTACAAAATGCTGTCATGCTGTATTGTTTGCATAGCCCTATCAGACCTAACAATAGAATAGAACAGTATCTTGAACTACGCCCACATTGGTCTCTCTTGGGGGCCTAATTCAAATTTTCAAACGAGCCCGCCCTATTCATTTCACTTGGGAGTCCTCCTCGGGCAAATTTCCAGTTTCCGTCCCACCCCACCCCTCCCCCACTCGCTACAAAGGAGGTCGTTATATCGCGGTGCTATTACTTGCGGCAAAAAAGGCATCTCATTTGTAGCAGCTCCTATGATTTCCGGTAGCTTCATATTTTGAGCAGTTCCCTCCCAAATGTATCAATCAGTAGGAAACGGAGAAGTCGGAGTAGGTTTATCATTGCACCAATACCGAACAAAACAGAAGAAAAACCCTCAGTACATTCAGGGCATCCGGCTAGAGTCCTGAATAATCATCGTTTTCGTCTTCTTGATGCGGTAAACTTATCAGGTGACGCTGTTCTGCTACTTGCTTTTGATTTTTAATGGCAACCAAACAATGGTGATATGTGCGTAATATAATGCCTTTGAACTCTCGTTTCCTTGAAAAACTTAACTGTCATTAAATGTCATAGTCGCAAAGTTAAGCCTTAGCGCCCTCAAAATTAGTCAGGATAAGGGTCAGATAAGGTACCAAAACACTGACTACTCTCAGCTGATATCGGGCTTTTCAATCGTGTACTAGGTCAGTCTGCAAACATGCCTTTACTCGCAGCAAAGAATCCCATATAGTTCAGGAATGAAGTATTTTGAGAATTACGTTTAAAAACGTAATTCTCCGAAAACGGGAGCAGGGTTTACACCGCGACATCACTTCCGTTTGTTCAGTGTGAGACTGATCGGAGGCCTTTACTGACTCTTACGGACCAATAAAAGAAGCTTCCAAACGAATTTGGGAGAACTATATTCTGGGTGTGTAAACATGCCCGCCATCCATGCAAATTATACGACTGAAACACTTTTATACTGAGCTATACAGACACGGGTTGAAGACTTAAGTCACGGGATGATTTCTTGTTTGTGATGTGACTTTCAAATTTAGGTATATTAGGTG
>Ga0126338_10001306_pt1 | contig 15959 bp, 6 predicted proteins | sample OrbCmetagenome_2_FD_92529 | JGI IMG/M metagenome (GOLD analysis project Ga0126338, IMG submission 92529) | Coral microbial communities from Petempiche,Puerto Morelos, Mexico - Orbicella C C metagenome | ecosystem: Host-associated > Invertebrates > Cnidaria > Coral | place: Petempiche,Puerto...
CTTCACTTCCTGGAATGAGTACACCTTTGTAAACAAGAGACGTTTTGAGATTTTTCACAGCACAGATCTCGATGCCACGAAGATCACTTTCCATATTTGCGATCACTTCTTCATTGAAATCTTCGTTCTCGGAGTTAACGTCTTGAATTAGTCTCGCAATCCCACGACCAAACTGCGCAGAAGAAAGCTGCTGTCTCAAAGCGTTGACAGTTCCGCTCGTCACTATCTCAGTACTTTCTGGAATAATGAGTCGTTCTTTCACCACAGAGGAAAGCATTTTTGGCTGTAGGCCTGGAGGCAATCTCATCATTAGCTCTTTATAGTTGATCATAGCTGATTTACAACTGATGTCCATCATACTGAGGTCCAGAACCAAAGGTTGGGCAAGTCGCTGAATCCGATTCACATAGGCAAGTGCGTCAACGAATATCAGATCTTTAGATTTCTGTAATCCGACAGGGACTGTGGCTAGTGGCCTATCTAGGCAGCCGCCGTATCCTGAACTCACCGCTGGTAGATACAATTTGGAGAGAACGGCCACTTCTTCTACCTGCTCCTGCATCCGTTCAAAAAATCCTTTCACCGCTTTGCAGCACAGACTAACCTCGTTTGGGTGCAGTTTGGCATTCTGGCAATTCTTCTGTAACATCTCCAAAACCATTGCATAATGAGTGGGTCTTACAGACTTGGTGCAGCCTAGGCATTCAAACAATGGTTGAAACTTGCCAAATTCTGGAGGCACTCTGTAGAGATATGGTTTGATCTCAAGATCTTCATAAAGCTCGAGGACCGCTTGACTCGGGAAAACGAATTTCTTGCCCCCTTCCACCAAAATACAGCGTGTTGTTTGAAGCCGGTTCTTCGCTACACCATTCTCGATTGCGTTTCTCTGAAGAAATGTGTAAATACGTTTCATGACTCCACTTATTGTTTGGCATCGCTCAGATGAAATGCTCTCTCCCTTGCTGTTCCCTTGAAGATAGTGACAGATGGTTATGCAGTGACCAACAACAAGATGTACTGATGGCTTCGTCACAATTCCAAGTTGATCGACAAACAACTTGCAGTAATTGTTTATGCGGGTATCGTCATGACAACCGAGCTTGTCCCGATGACATGTAGGATCCGCCCATTTTGGAAGCAAAAATACCTTTGTCCAAGTAACATCCTCGTAAGCGGCACAAACTGCTCCTTTATAGGAAATGAAGGGAGTTTCACTATCCTTCCTGTTAGCAAATGGAGGAAAGATTTCTAGCAGCTGTGGGCGCAGGGGATGTCCAGCCACAAAGGGAATGTCGCAGACAACCCGTAGGAGACCCTCATTCACCACATTCTGTCGAGAGAGAAGATGCTTGACAAGAACTTTAGACTTTTCCTCTGTAATCTCAGTTCGCGCTGTAGCAGCTTCATGAGCAACTTGGGTGGCAAATCTGCGGAAAAGGTCTGGAGACAGCTGGTGAACCAGACCTATTTCTTTCAAAAACGGCAGCCATTCTTCTGAGGTGAACGATTTTGGTGGAAATTTGTCTTCTGATAACAGCAATTTGAAAACCTCATCGTGAGGGTCATAGAAACTGGACGCTGACATAATGCTGCCGTCATTTGTAGGAATGAATTCAACCCTCTTCAAGTTGTCCAACAGCCTTTCTTTATCCACGTCTGTCTTCTTCTCCTCTCCACTCGTTCGAAAAACCAGTTGACGGATATATGTAAGGTGAACCAACCTTCCCTCTTGACTAAAATGCTGAAAACACTTCAAGATAAACTTGAGATACGTTTCCACGGGAAAGACACGTTCAACTTTCAAGAATTCATATAGGCCTGACAGGTTTGGATGAGACTTTAAGAACAAACAGCCAAGTCTGGATTCAACAATATCAAGCTCATTCATTGGGATTTCACTGGGCAGAATATATCCTTTCCTTCCCTTGAGTCGCACAATGGCACCACTGGCTGTTGGGTAAAACGGCATGTTACGTAAAGGTTCTTTGTCGACATCGGTGAGGCTTGGCCGGTTGTCACTGAAGTACTCTAGGACTTTAAGGAACTCTATGGACTGTGATGCATCTTCAAGGGAGCGAAGATTCTTTGGCAGCTTCTGTTCAAGTGCGGTGAGGAACGACGCTGGCGATTTTAGAGAGGCTACAAGATTACGTGCAAAATTAACCGAATCCTTTCGGGTGACGGATGTTGTTCCAGAGTTTTCCTTGGTTATTACCTCAGAATTAAGCTCCGGCAAGCCCAAACGTCTCAAAACATCAACCAACTTTCGATTTGATATACCGTATTCGGCAAAATCAAGAACACAGTCTGCTTTACCTAAGGGCACCAAGACATCTTCTGACACTGTTTGCATGTTTTCCAGATTAGCCGAACAAGGGATTTCTCTACCTTCCATTTGGGTTCTTTTAGTTGCTGGCAGAATGCACCATTTAGACAGTGATGAGAGAGGTGAACAGATGACTGCTTTGGGCTCTGCACTTTCATCCGACTTGCTTACAGCAGCTTTACCATTCTCTTGTAAAAAGCTCCAAACCTTGCATATCCAATCTCGATTTGGTAAGTTTCCCTCTGGGTTATCTGGCCACCATTCCACGTACTGATCTTCAGTAAGATAATCTTGAGGCAGGGATTCATGAAGGTACGATGCAAAAATTTCTATGTCGAAGGGACGGAAAACAGGCACCCTTGCATATTTCGCATCCTTAAAAACTTTCTTACGAACTTCATCGTGGACAAAAATGGACGGAGAATTTGGCAAAATATCTGTATAGCAACTCAAACATTGTGGCTCAGTTGTGCTAAATGTGTGCAAATAGTTGTCTTGAGTTAGAAGTAATGGCATTCCCTCTAGATTCTTCTCAAATTTCTCAGCGTCTTTGCAGTACTTAAGGACACAAATCACTCCTTCGGCATTCTTAAATGGCGTCTTGTCAACAGGGCATGGAATCGTTTTGATTTTGCAAAGTGAATCGGGAATACTGAAAGTCTTGAAGAAAGCCATAACAGCAGAAGGCGAAATGGAGTCAACACTCACCCCAGCTTCTCTCAATGAGTCGAAGACGCTCTCTGAAAAGGCCACAAGGTTCAAGCCAGTTTCGAGAAGAATTTTTTCAAGCCTTGACTCCTGCTTAATCTTGGGTACACTTTTCTTCATTGTCTTGTTCTCCTCATTACTGTCTCTTTCACTTCTCTGGGGTGATGCAGCAAAACAACCTTTTCTTTCGAAATCGTTGAAGTATGTTTTATCCTTTCCAGCCCCATTCGGAGGAAACCATGTAACTTTAAGATCGACCTCCTGATTAGCTGCAGAACTTTCTTCTAACATTTTCACTGACGGAATCAGCCTCATCTCTTTGCTGCACATTTCATTGTAGACCGCTTTTACCAGTGTCTCACAATGTGGATCTTGAGCGGAAAACCTTGGGAAATACTCTTCATAGGTACCTAATCTTTTCAAGATGGTACCTTCGCCGCAATTAAGATTATGATGTGTAGTATAATCCTTCATGACTGGCAATTCAAGAAAGCCACGCACTTCGTCCAGAAGTGTGAGATAACATGACGGAATAACATCACGCAACAACGCGTTATTCCAGTCACTCCGATAGCCACCATCTTCATCTCTCCATAGATGTCGTCTTGCCTCGTGGTCCAATGCAAAGTGCCCATTGATGTGAACTGGCAAATCTGTTTCAAATGGAAGTGGGAGAAAGCAGTATGCTTTCCTCTTAATTTTCACTTGCTCACTTGGTTTGTTACTCTGTAGAAGGCAGGCAACACCTCCACGAGGTAGCATGCATAACTGGTGCTCCTTGAATGCATCAACAATACTCTGTTCCAAGGACTTCTCAAAGCCAACCTGTTGGACAATAAACCATTTTTCCTCCTTTCCACAGTTGTCTCTTATTCTCGTGACATAACTACACTTCGCGACATCTAAGCTTGTGGGAAGAAAGTTGTCTTCTTTAACTTGACTTCCACACTCTTTGATATAATCAGCAAATGCTTGCCTTTTCTCGTCATCAGTTTGGGATATTAGCATTTCCACAGAGTAACTGTTCATCATGTTTCCACTTGATTCATCGATCGTGCAAAGAGTTATTTTCTTCACGTTGTTTAGGAAGAGGAGAACCTCAAACAATTCCTTCTTCAGGTTTCCCATCATCACGTCTAACTTCTTCGCCGTTACTGGGACTGATGATATTTTGGATTCTTCAGCCATTTGTTCCGACCTTAGGGGGAACCTGAACATGGTTGCATTTTCTATGGAGAAATGATCCTCTAGATAACAAGGGAAGACATCTGGAAACTTTCTTTTCAGCATCTCGATGTCTTTGAACATTCTTCCTGGTTCTTTATCACTTGCATTTGGGACATACTTGCAATGCGGGTCAAACACGCACAAAACATTCCCAATTTCTTCACCACTCGACCTAAAGGATGGTACATCTGTTACATGGTAGACAGCATTAAACCCGACGCCATACTGGCCAGTGGTGTTGCTATCGTCTCCCTTACTACCCTCGCCAAGATTCTGTACACCTTTGATATCTGCAGATGTAAATGGGCTGTTGTTGAACACGCACAATGCAGGCCCCTGTAGGGGCTTCCAACTATCCTCGAACAATCTTTCATCAGCATGGTGACGTGGGTCATTAATGAAACAGATTTCAGTTGCTTGCGCATCATCTGCATTTTGAATAAGCTCTTTTAAAAGCTCTTTCCCGCATGGGTACCCTGTCAGAATCCGTTTAAGACGATTTGTCAGTTTCTCTCTTTGTCCAAAGGGAATCCCGACTTCATGGTGTTGCAAGGCTTCTTGTCTTCGCGTTTTAACGCCTAACTGGTAACACGTTGTCCAAGAAATTCTCTCATTGACAAAATGCACACCACTAACATCCGGCATCCATGGGCAGTCCTTCATACAAAGCTCAGTTAGTGGTCGCATTATGTCTCTAGAATCAGGAAGAAAAACAGTTCCCTGGTGACTTGAAGGACCACCCCTCGATTGCCCTAACGTCTCTCCAAGTTGAAGTGCCAGATTAACGGATACCTCTAGGCTTGGCTGATCAAGTGGCATTTCCTGAAATCGTTTCTTTACTTGTTGAAGACTCAAAATGTAATCTCTCTCTTCAAACTGCTCTCTAACACCGGCGAGATTCATCAATTTCCAGTAGGCATCAGCTAAATGGTCTGGAAGCTTATAAAGATATGGTGAGCAGTCTGTCTTCAGTTCCAACGCCACGCGGTCTGCAGAGAGAAACTTCCTCCCTATAAGAATGAATCTTCTGCCACGTACGACGTCTTTAACGCGAGGGCCACAGGTGGTCATCGCGTTCTGAAGAAAGGAATACGCCTGTGTGCAAATTTGTTTCACCTCATCAAAATCTGCACAGCTCAGGGAATCAATGTTCGTAGACATTGCGTCTTCAAGTTGGTTCATCACATGTCGTACAGTGGCATCCTTGTCTCCTAACTTGAACAATTCTTTCACTTCTTTGGACATATCTAGGCCAACAAGCGGCTCAGTGCAGCATACTACGTACTTCTTTTCCTTCAAAAAGACATCTTTAGGGGAGACCAGGAACTTCTCTCTATTTTGAAATTCATCACCTTTCCAGGTAAGAGGAAAGCCCTTCGGTTTCTGGAAAACAGGAAGAAATTTAGCCTCCCGAAGGCGTTCACAAATGGAACTTGAGAGACCTTTACCGTTGCTCTTCAGTGTTGCCTCTATAAATGGAAGTAAGGCTTCCACACGCCTGACTGCTGCATTACGGTCAATTACATTCAGTCTGCCAACGCTCTCAGCTCTTTCTACAATCTCTTCCCAAGAAAGACAATCAGATACCATTCCTAGCTGTTCTAGTTTGGCGAGTCGTTGAGGATTGCAAAAGGTATCCTTAGTGCCAAAAGGGAACCTTCCATCAGCAGCACAAAAGAGAGAGGCTGCTCCCCGGTTTGGGTTTACAAGTTGGCCTGGAGTTTTCAGAGTCTCTCCTTGTGGTGACGATGGAATGCAGGCATGCATCGTTATCAGCTCATCAAACTCTTCACTGCTGTTATCCAAAACATGTAGCATCAGTACATCTCTCAAGTCTGGACTAACTTTCAAAATGTTTGGGAAGAAACGCTCACGGAAAAATCGACCCTTGTTATACATTCTGGTCTTGATCACATCCCCCAGACCACAAGCAATAAAAGACTGTAACACATCAACTGGAAGGTCGATGACCACTTCGTTTTCTACTGCCAATCTACAGAAAACAGCCAATGAGGTATGTCCAACTTGAGGCTCCACGCGGAACTCTGGATCAAGAAAAACTACTTGATGAATGTGAGCCCACTTGTGTCCATCTGAGAAAAGAGCATAATCTCCACTGGCTAGTTGTGTATAAAATGAGTTCATGATAGGCCAGCATTCGCGGTGTACCTCATCAGCCTTTGGCCATAATGAATGGAACTTGTATGAAGCGTCATCAGGAGCTATGCACTTCAAATCCTCAAGAAGACAGAGAAATGCAGACAAAATGGTGTCTTGCATAATCACATTATTCCAGTCTTCTCCATGGGAGTTTTTGTCATCTGCAAGTTTTTCCTGCAAATGGCGCCTGTTAGCAGTTACTGCAAAAGCTCCATTTATGTGCAAAGGTAGCCCACTATAGATCGGAAGCGGAAGGTAGCAGAAGATCATGCCACCTTCATTAGATTCATCTCCTTTTCCCATAGCAGGTAACGGCAAACAATGGTTACATCCGCTTGGTACTAACTGAACAGCCACTCCTCCCGAGGGAATGCAAGTATGATCATTCCTCGCAAACTGCATTGCCTGCCCATTTCCCATCGACGACGTGACAAGCCATGTGACATACTTTTCCCCAAAACACTCATCTGAATTGAAGAACTTCAGACCAACCCCAGTAAAACAACAATCAATGTCTACTCTGAATGAAGATTTGAGAAATTTACTCGGGTTGTCTTCTGGAACTGTACTTCGATCCCTTAAGTCTCGTGCCACCTTCGACGATGCTTGAAGAAAGTTAAATTCCTTCAGAGAACTCTGAAGTCTTGCATCCAGTTTCTCTGCAGTGACAGGTAACGTGACGGGAAACGACAATCCTCGTAATATTCCTCCATGTGGAATTGATTTGGAGACTTCAAACATTAATGATGGCTGTGGATCTTGACTCGACAATCTCGGCAGACTGTAGATTCCAACACGCAAAACATTCTGTGTGAAAAGAAGCAAATAATGCGCCTTGCGTAGGAGCATTTGCAAAAGGGTATGCATCTCCTGCTTGTCATAACAAAGTTTCTTAATCTCACTTTCTATAGCTTGCTCTTTCGTTCTCAATGGAAATCGAAAAAGCGTTCCCTCAAATGAGTTGTCCTTCTTGTTTAGATGCAAATCGCACCCAAAGATACCATTGAACGGTTTGAACTGGTTGGCAAATTTACGAAGGTTCTTGACATCTTTGTTGAGGTTGATCTTAATTCCTGGCTTCCCGAGGCATGATGCCTTCCCAAGGTATGATGTGTGAGGATCCAAGATCACAAAGTAGTTCTTACTTAACAGCATGGGTACATCAGTTAGATTGTACACTGCATTAAAGCCAAGTCCAAATCTGCCAATCTTTTCAGTTTCGTCCACTTTGGTTGCTTCGTTCAGCTTTGTAATATTCTTAAAGTCTTGATCCTTAAATTCAGCATCATTGTAGACCCACAGTGCAGGACCTTGACATCCCCTCATGCCCTCGTTGATCAAACAGGTCAAAGCATCCTCGTTGGTTCTTTCATCATACAGGAATCTAACTTCAGTGGCACCGGCATCATCTGCATTTTGAATCAGCTCCTTGAGTACAGCAAACCCATCAGTGTATCCCTCCAGAAGTTTGTTAAGTCGAGTAGTGAGTTTTTCGTCTTGTCCAAAATCTTCTCCTATGGACAGTTCATCGGGATCCAGCATTCGATTAGTTAGGGTTGGAACACCCAGGCATTCAGCAATACTGTTGGGAACAATAGGGTGGACATAAAAACAGTCCACATCTTCATCATCTCCTTCCTTCTTTAGCCATGCACGCTCACAATACACACAGTGTTGAACCTGTTCGAGCCTTACACGGGAGTTGTCATCAACATGTATGGGAAGAAGAATCTTCGCTTGAAGCTCAGCAGGCAACTGCTTATTCGCCACCTCATTCAGGATGTTGACAGTTAACTGGAGGTCACGTTTTACCTCCAAAGAACTGAACTGGACAATGCTGTTGTCGTACGTCTCTTTGATCATGGCAAGGACTTGCACAAGAACAGCTGGATCACTTTGCTCCCTCATACCAAAACGGTAAAACAGATCTGAATGCTTCATCATCTCCGAGGGAAGTGAATGCATGTAGGGTGCAAGATCAATAGATAGCTTACCGGAAAGCACCTGGTTAGGCGATGCAAAGCCATCTCCACTCCAAACCCATTCCTTTAGCTCAACCAAGGCAAATGCTTGCTCCACAGCAGAAGACTCTACGTGGGTCAGAAACGAGTAGATATAGTCTACCATCACCATGTAAAACGGTTTTTCTTCTTTGGAGTACCATCTGGTTACCGTTTGCAAATGCTGCACAACATCAACGATATCCGGTTGGTTTTGCCATCCAAAATACTGGGAAACTTCAATTGATGGCCCGACCTCGACAACAGGCATAATTGATCCAATCAGATTAACTAGGTGATAGCTTTTGACTTCATCTGGCTTGAAAAAGTAGTTGTTTTCTTTGTCTCCCTTTTGCCACCATGGACCTGATGGAGGGTAGCCAGGGGGCATCTGCTGTAATCTTGACACCCAATTAATGTCTTTTAGTAGCTGTCCCAGTGGCTGTCCATTGATGGGTTCGTGCAGTTTCTGGGGATTTTCGTCAAGATACTGTAAAATTGCTTTAGATTTCTGCAATGCAGTTGCAAGTAGTGGAAGGAAGGAAACCAGCTTAGCACTTTGGTACAGATCGCTTCCAGTGATATTGTGAACACCTTTCATTCCAAGTTCTTTCAACAGGACGAGTACAGCAGGGTTGGTGTAGAGTTCACCGGCAGGGAATACATCTTCGCTCACAAATATTTTCTTCAGAATATCACTCCTGGGATCAAAGAGGTTTGACGGCATAGCACGCCCTCTGAGTTTGGAGACAAATGATAAGGATTGCAAATTCTGCTTGAAAGTAGCATTTCCATAAATGATATTTGCATGGCGCTCTAGCACATACGCCATCAGCTTGTCAGTCTGCTCTCCTGAATATTTTCCCAATTTCATGTCTGGAAATACCACTTGGCATAGCAGATCAGTGGGTTTAAGGACTCTGACCTCTAAGAAATGTGCCAAAGTCTTGGAATCATTCTGAGAAATGTCAATAAGTTCACGTTGTAGAGAGATTGGAAGATGTTCATCAGGCGCTGCACATAGACCTTCCTCTGTGGAAACGAACTTCTTTGACAACGTCTCAAAGACTGGAAGGGAACGTAAAAGAAGGAACTCCTCAGTCCCCGGAGACAGTTGTCGGACATTGGCAAGAAAAGATCTCAAAAGTTGCTTCCCTTTTGGTGACACTTCACTTCGAACAATTTCAATGAACTTCCCAACAGCCATCTTGGAAGAGGAAACCACCATTGCTTGCAAAACACCTTGTACGGAGGGTGGATTCAGAAACGAGCCCAGCAAAGCGGGATGTTGGCTGATAAAAGTGGGATATTCACTCATGACAATCAATCCAAGCTTCTTTAAGACATCTGTCAATGCGTCATCAAGGCAATCATCATGAAAACATTTGATAACTACTCTGGAGGGATGGCAAAGTCGCGTCAAAGATACAGATGTTTGAGACATACTGAGTGGAATCAAGGGTAGTTTTCCAAGGCTCTGAATGCTTTCTGTCGTAGCAAAGTGTTCCTGCAGATATTTCCACAAGTCCTTTATCCACTCTCTTGGAGGATGGTCACGGTTACTGTCGTCAGGATACCACAAAACAGTCTCGCCTCTTTTCCAGTCAGCAGGTAGTCCATACCAAAGAAACGCAGCTGCGACGTCTTCATTAAGGAATCGTAACCGAGTGCATCCTAAAGAAGTAACAAATAAGAAAATAAATATTGATCAAAAACTCTGTGAAACCTATAACTGGTGTTTCTAGTAGCCAAAGCTAAGCCCTTCCGCAATTTGCTGTAACAGAGGACTAAGGTTTGAAACTCCTGCTTGACCAATTCGACATAGTGGTTAACTTACCTTTCTCAAGTTAATAAGCGACTGCTTGTTTCACTTTCCCAGCAACAAAGTACAATTATATTTTCTTAGGAAATTATTGCTTTTGTTAAGTTAGTATATATATCTTCAAAAGCCAAATTAAAATTATACAAAACTAATTTGGCTGGCAAAGGTGATATTCAAAAGCTATTACATTGGCCCCAGAATACTGATAAATATTGCAGCATCAGAACAGTGACAGTGAAACGCATCAACTATTGCTTATAATGCATGTATTTACAAAACGTGATATCCAAAAACTCAACCGTCACTACCTCAAGCAGTCATTAATGATTGATGTGAACAGAAACATGTTGAAATCTCATTGGGCTGGGACTCACAGAAAAGGCACCGTAACTTCGTGAAAGAGGTTTCTCAGCGATATTGTAGCACAATAATGCCCTAACAATGAGATGTATTTCGCCCAGAATTGGTGTAATCTAGAGCCAACTAAGGGGTAACACTCTGAGTCGTAAGCCAATGACACCCAAGTGATATTTCAAATTCGAGTAAAACCTTACATGGGATTCACAAGTCAGGCAATTAGATTTGCTACAGGACATACCTTGTAAAGCTGCAGCTTCAAGGTTTTGAAGAATGTCTGCGTCAATATGTTTATCCAAAAGTCGATGACCAATGCCAGGGAAGAGTGCTCGTGGATGTTTCGGCGAGTCAATGTAAATCGTATTGGCACGATTTCCAAATTTTGCAAATGTCCCATTGGCAAGTGGAAGAAGCTGCAAGCCATAAAGGTCTGCGAATTGGCGATCACTAAGACAACATCGAAGAAGTAGCAGCTTCTCTTCCCTGTGTAGACTTGAATAGCACGAGGGCACTTGCCTAAGTACAAGTCTAACCATATAAGGAGTGAGTTCTGCTATATCAGGCCCATAGGCCTCAATGGCACTGAGCACGTGACTGGGTACGGTGACAATTGGCACATCAGCTGAAAGCAGGACTCTCATAAGCAGCTCTTTCTGTTCATCTTCTGGCAATCGATGAAAGATCACATCGTTCACTGTTAGCCACTTTCCACTTTGTGCTTGGGTGTGAACAACTTTCTCAGTCATGAGCAGTTGAAACAAAGGTTTCTCAAGCTCCTTCCACTTTTGGTCTATATGGCTTATATCTGGCCATGCTCTGACAATAAAGAGAAAAATACCACTTAAGTCATTGCTTACTGTATGAAACTATAAATGCTGACTGACATATTTAGCTTGAATTGATTTAAGTGTTTTAATACGCATTTTTATAGATTATTACATATATATAGTTATAGTTTTTAGATATTTGTATTTTCATTTTTTGATTATTTGAGGGCCACGAGTTTATTAGCTTTTAGCTGTTTAGTGTTACCCTCGCTAAATAAAGTGTTTACTTACTTACTTAATAATAGGCAAATTTGAACACTTATTTAAGTTACTCAACAGAAACTCTATTCCAAAAGGCACCACAATTAAAAATATTTGTCGCTGTGCAGTGACGGTTAGTCTAAGAGGTTTTAACCATTTTTGGACATGAGGTGAAGAACAGAGACACTTACTTGTAGATGGCTGCCAGAGGTGCATCAAAGCATCTAGTGTTAATGGCGTCTATAAGCATCTTAGCATACGCTCTGGGTATGGCCTCCCCCAGGAGACAATTGTTCCACATTAAGGCCTTGTCACGCACCGCACGACCAGCGCTCTCCTCGTCTACCTGATGTGCATTTGGCAACTTAATGTGACGTCTGTTCTGACTCAAAGCAAAGAAGCCATTAATATGCACTGGCAAACCTGTCAAGGTTATCTTTTGTACTGGCAATGGTAGGAAGCAAAATACATGGCCATGGATTTCAGGTGTGGGCTGCTTTAGACCAGTGGGTAGTGCCATGGCTACCCCTACTGTAGGCAGATAGTTAAGTTCCTTGTCTGTCATTAACTTTCTGAACTTTGAAGAAACGTCTCCTCCACAACAGTAGTTTGTAACAAGGAAGGAATGTTGCTCGACTTCTTCGGCAACGTGCGAGTTGACGTTTATGATCTCTATGGTGATCGGGTAGGTCACCGTGACAGATTCTGAATTCAGTTTTACCGAGGTAATCTTCTCACGAAACTCTTTCCTCTTATTCCGAACTGTCAAAAGGCTTTTGTCACCAACCTTCACTTGAAAGATTTTTCTAGGTGTAGACTCCGATTCTTCTCTGACGTAAAGCTCAATGCATTCTACATGGGTGAGAAACAAAAGCATCAAGTGGGGGTCAGCCTTAAAACTCTTAAACAGTGTGTCCATCTTCTCAGCAAAGAACAGGGTCTGTGACAGCTCAGAAGGGTTGGTGCGCAGTGGAAAACGGAACAGTGTCCCACTGTAACATCCCTGCGAGAACACATCATCTGTACAGTCAAATACTCCTTTGTAAGGAAGGAACTGATCTTGAATGTCTTCCATGGCTGTACGGTCTTCCTTCAGGTTCCAGTATTTCCCTGTTCGTCTATGTCGTTGGTCAGAAAAGTACACTCCGTGAGGGTCAATAATTCCGATCTGTGAATCGCTGAGAATACTTGGCAAATCTGAAAGAAAACGCCAAAACACTGAAGAAACAAAATAATAAAAACACACAGTTCAAACCTAGTTAAATTTTAGGCAACTCCCATTTGCACGATTAGTATCCCTGCTAGCATTTAACAAAGTATTTAAGTATTGAACTTAAAACTCTGAGATTCCAATTGTTACTTTTACAGTTCGGTTTAAAGCCCTGGTCAAATGGCGCACGATAGTTGATGATAGTTGATTCTCTCGAAACTATCATCAACTATCACCAACTATCATTCACATGGTCAAACAGCCAAAGAAGTTGATGATAGTTCACCGGCAGTCACGCGAGCAAAGTCACACGAGCAGCTATCTATCTAGCTAGTTCCAGACTCTTTCCACGTAAAAATGTGAACACTAAAATGGCGTCAAGCGAGACAAACTTGTAAAAGTATGAATTTTTCACGACGAAAAAGGGTGGCAGCTTATTTACTGGTAATCAATTTGTTGGAGGAATGTGTGGACGATGAATCTGGAGAGCGTTGGTGGAGGAGAGAACGGACAAGGGAATGGATCAAAAGGAGAAACGAAAGCGGGATGTTGAAATTGGTAAAAGAATTGCGAATGGAGGACACTGCCGCTTGCAAGGATATGTTTCGCATGAACTGTGAAACATTTAAGGCAATATTGACCGCTATCAGACCTGTGATTACCAAAACAGCTGACCGAAAAACTATCATGAACTATCATACGCGTGGTCAAACGAGAAAAACTATCAGCGACTATCATGAAGAATTTGAAGCTGAAAATGAATGATAGTTGTTGATAGTCAATGATAGTGCATGATAGTTGGTGGTCAAAAGGAAGCGCGCGCTTCAACTATCATCGACTATCATGGGCCGTTTGACCAGGGCTTGAAACTTCACTTTAATATTGCTAACTTGGAAGCCATGGCAACAAAAAACGGTCTAGAGGAGGACAAGATGTGCTGTTTAGAATCAGGATTTTTATTTTCCTCTTTTCAAAGTGAAGACAAAAGACACAATGCATTTTTAGGTGGAAGATAAATAAGTCATTGGATTTCCCAACTCCAAGTCGGGCTTCAAATCTAGATACATGTACAGCTAACAACTAAGATAAAAATTTAATGATGCAGCACAAAACATTCTATAAATGCGTACATTTCCTGGCCGCAAACAACGTAAAAACATTCATTACCTTTATTTAAATTCGCTTACATTTTAGACTCCTGTAGAACAAACAATAAACTGTACGTGTACAAATAATTATGATGTAAAACACATATTTGGGATAGTTACACATCGTTGGGTGGGTTCTACATGTATGTTTCTAACCTGTCATATGAAATACAGACTTGAAGCCCAAACCAAATCGTCCAACCTTCATTGGATCTTCCACCTTGAGACTAGAAGAAACCAAACGAATCCCCTTCCAGTCGTCTTTGGTAAAGACTGCATTGTTGTAGGCATACAGTGCTGGACCCTATTTGAAGAAAACAAGAGCAACCTTTAACACGGTTAACAGAACTTCAGGTGAACGAGATGACTGTTTGTGAAAAAAAGAACAAGGCAAAGAATCCAGAGGGGGGGGGGGAGGGGTATAAAAAGAGATTTACAGGGGAAGTGGTTCATTTCAAATAATAAATATCATCTTTAGCAATCTACATGTATCCTCAGATTATAGATCAGTTAGCAAACTTGTTGTTTAGTCTCTTGCAATGGAAGAAGGGACTTGTGTGTTTTATTGTACATAATTTATTGTACATAATTTATCGTACATAATTTATCATCGCTGATAAGAAGACATAGGCAGCAGAGTTTTGCAGTTATACTTTCTGGGGAAAAATCAACCATGTTCCAAGAAAGGTTTATTGTCATATCTTGTTCTTTAAGTCCGAGAGACGAAAAGCACACAACGTTGATTGAAAAATCCCTCCATAGCTTATACGTGCCTGCCCATATTAAAAACCAACCTAACTTTATAAGGTTCAAAAACTCCATTTTTAAACATTTTATGGACAGTTATAAGGAATTGGACCTCTTTATCATGTAAATTTTAATTTTTTAATTTTCTTGTTTTAATTCTTAGACTTGATCCAATGCTTTGCTTTTTAATATTTTAGTGTATTTCATATCTCAGTTTTTTATATAATTGTTGCATATTTGAGAATCAGTTTCTATATGTTTAATTTTAACACGTCATCTTTTTTATTCTGTAAATATTTATATGAGGGCCACTGGCTTTTCAGTGATTACTGTCGTGTGCCACCCTCAATAAATAAAGTTGATCATGATCATGATCATGATCATGATCATTATCATTATCATTATCATGATCATGATCATTATCATTATCATTATTATGGGAGTGACCCCCCACCCCTTTAGAAGAATTTTTACTCACCCCAAGAACTAGAAGGGTGTGATGATCCAACAAAGTAGAAAGAAAACTGTGAGACTTAATTATCTTACCCAACCTAACACAATTACCCTAGCTATGAGGGCTTGAACCCAAACCACTCTGCAATTTAGAGTTAATGCCTTCCATTTTGTACATCTTATTTCCATTTGATGACAATGTTCAATGAACAGGTGATGCAAATGAACTAATAACAGACCTAAGGAACTAAAGGACAACAAGTAAATTGGCCTTGGAACTTAACCTGAAACTGAGCAAGCTCCTCATCAAACAGGTGTGCTGTTCCATAGCTGTGTTTGTCATAAAGAAACTTGACTTCACTGGCCCTTGCATCTTCTGCATTCTGTACAAGTTCCTACAACATGAGTGGCATGGATGAAGTAAGTAAGTGGGGGTGAGGGCACAAACTACAGCAAATGTACTTCAAACTTTCTTTGAACTTGAATACATTACTTGCATTAATTTTGCAATGTCAAATTTTGGCTCTAGTTACATGTATTGGTCCAGTTACAGGCAGTCTGTTTAAAGTAGCTGTTAAATGTATGCAAAGCTTCTAGCCTGTACATTCTACTTTTCGTTTAAAATTCTGCAGTGTGATCTTCTACCAGAGCAGACCAGATGAGGCTCTCTACAATCAAGTAATTTAATTAAAGGCCTCCTTAGCCTGCTGGCCACTTGTAAATTTAACATGACTTCCATAAATTAAAATTTTCATGCAGCAGTACATAAA